>Ga0181356_1000332_pt1 | contig 19877 bp, 4 predicted proteins | sample Fa13VDMM110SN_FD_130104 | JGI IMG/M metagenome (GOLD analysis project Ga0181356, IMG submission 130104) | Freshwater viral communities from Lake Michigan, USA - Fa13.VD.MM110.S.N | ecosystem: Environmental > Aquatic > Freshwater > Lake | place: USA: Michigan | collected 2013-09-24 | reverse complement strand
GCATTATCCCAGTCATATTGTAGAATAAGTTTCTATAGATAGATTGCTGTATTCTAAAGTATTGTTTCTTACTTGCCTTTTTAGCTTTTTCTAAATCAATTACATCTTTGTTTTTTGCAATATTTTCTTCTGAAACGCCTTCTTCAGCAAGTTTTTTCTTTAATGCCTCAAGTTCAACATCTGCATTGAATTTTTTCCAGCTACCACCAAGAAGTGCTTTAACATCAATGATATTAAAGTTTCCATTTCCATCTAATGCAATAAGGTCAGTCTCACCAACTAAACCATTTTCAAATAAAGATTTATCAAAGACCATGTCACTTGCTCCTACAATCATGTAGTTACCATCAATAACACCATCTCTAAAAGAAGTAATTACACCATTAGTTCCAAATAATGCATCAAAAGCTTTTTGAGACATTTTCTCAGGTTTAGTAATAGCTTTAAAGCCAGTACCTTCTCTTGTTAAAAAGTCTTTGATTAATTCATCAATCATATTACCAACATCCGCAGCTTGTTTGAATGCTAATTGATTGACTACTTTAATTAATGTTTCTCTTGAAAAATCTTCTGTTAAAGCTTCTCTGAGAAGTCTAAACTTCTCAGCATTAAGACCTTTGTTGTTCTTATCTTTAAATACACTTCTTTTTGTTGACTTAGCAAAAGTTTCAAAGGCTGCCATAAAAGCATCTAACTTATCTTCTTCTTTTATTGAAGTATCACTCATGATAGAATCAAAAGCACTTAGAATAGGAGAAGGAATAGTTACTGTAGTCTCAACACCTTCTTCATCTTTTATCACCTTGTCTTGATCCTCAAGCGCATAAAAGGTAAAAGGAGTTTTCCCAGGAGTAAGTTGGATATCTAATTCTTCAGCTTTTTTAGTTACTCTATCTGCTGTTTTGCCATCTATTTTTCTTGATACTAGTTTGCCATCTTCATCATAAATCTTTTCAATCTCATCCTGTCTTGCAGTAATAAAGTCATTAAAGATCTGAAGAGATTTGTCAAAATCTGTATTCTCTTCTACAATACCTTGATTTCTTAAAAATTCAATAGCGGCATTTATTTGTTTTAAGTCTTCTGTAAGATTCTCCTTTTGTTTTTTAGTCAAAGCTTTCATCTTACCATCTTTACCAGCATATTCACCAGCATCTAATATATTTTGATGGGTATCTCTTAATAATACAAGAGGACTAATTGAACTTGCAATATTTATTTCATAACCTTTAGGTAGTTTAATGAACTTAAACTTAGGTGGAGTAAATTGTTTTGCTTCTTGCTCTTTAAGAATTCTTTCAGCATATTTTTTAGCATTGTATTCTTTAATGATATCTTCTTGTTGCTCTAGCCAGTTTGCTCTAACTAAGTCATACTTATCATCATCAGGACTAATGCTAATTTCATCAGCAAATTTTTGATCCAAAAGTTGGAACAAATCAGGAGCAAGCTTTTCAATTTCTGCCCATGTAGTATTTGTTGGTACAATTACGTTCTTAGGAATAGTGTTTGTGCTTACGCCTTTCTTTGCAAAGTTATCTGTAAGTTCTTGAATAAACTGAGCATAACGCGCATCTATTTCTCTAAGAGCTGCCTGATAATCTTTCCATGATTGAGTATCTTTAATTATCTCAATAGGTTCTGTTTCTATAACTTCTTCAGTACTTGTAGAAATTTTATCTATTTGATCATTTAATAGTGCAATAGCTGCTGCACCAGAGTACGCAGCCTCTTCTCTATTACCAATATCATAAGTTTCTTCAAATTTAGTATAGATAGGAACAACCTCAGCTTTTAATCTTTCAGGATCATTTTGTAGTTTAAAGATTTCATTGTCAATTAGTTCACGGCTAAACTGTTCTTCAGTTAAACCATATCCACCAATTATATTTTTGATAGCATCAATGATTACAATTGGGTCATCACTGTTTAATGACTCAATTGCCTCATTAAGTTGTGCTATTCTTCTTTCTTTGGTTTCATCAGAAATTGGTTTACTAACCTGTTTACCTTCAGCTTCTTGTTTTTGAAGTTCTTCTAATGTAGTTCCGGTTTCTTTTTTAATATCTTCTTTGAAGTTTTCTTCAGCTTGCTCTACCTCTACTTGTTTTTGTGCAAGTAGATCTTGTATTGCACTTTCTAATTGAGCTTCAATATCAATAGGATCTCCTGCAGGTTTTTCAGCTTGCATTCTTGCAACCATAATAAATGATTGTACAACTTGCTCATAAGCTAAACTACCTCTTGGAATTATTCTTTCTTGACCTTTAGAACCTTCAATAAAATAACTAGGAAGTTTTTCAGGATCTTCAACCCAGTCTGCAAACTCTTCTAGGTCTACATAAATATTTTGATCTGCTAATGATTTTAAAAGGTCATTATTCTCTTTTGCCTTAATGGATTGGTCAATGATTTCTTTATAGTAGTTTTCTCTATTAAGGTACATGTTGCGCATCCACTCAAAGTTTCTTTCTACGTGTTGGTAGAAAGAGGCAGGCTGCATTAAAAGATTAATATAAGGGATAATGTTTTTATTGTCATGCTCAAGTTTATGTAAGTCAATTAGATCATTAAACATGGCATCTATACCACCTTTATATGATCCATCTCCTCCACGGTCCATACCTACTATAGCACTCTGATAATTTATTTCTGAGCCAGCGGTTTTCTTTAATAAGTTTTCAAATGCTATTTTATATTCAGCTACTGGGTCTTTACCATTTGATTTATAGTATTCAATTAATTCATCAAATGCTTGAGTAACAGATTCTTCATCTTCTTTACCTTCTTCTTTATATCTATTTTTAGCTTCTTCAAAAAAGTCAAGAGCTTGAAGCTTATTCATTTCTTGTTGCTTTGCTTCAAATTCAGATAATGCCTCAAGTAATTCTTGCTTATCTTTTATTTGTGCTTCAGCACCAGCTGTTTGTGAACCTTTCAAAGACTCAATTTCAGTTGACAACATGTCAATTGTATTTGTAAGTCTTGTTGTATCTGTAAGAGTTTGGAAATTTAATGATGGCTGAGAAGCAAATAGAGGTGATCTATTTAATCTATTTGTAATACCATTGATCCTTTCAAGGTTATTATCAAATGACTCACTTAAGAATACAAGATTAAATATACCTCTATCTATTGCTTTATTATAAATAGCAGCTTTATCATATTCAGGTGTACCCTCTTTAAAGTTTTGAAGTTGTAGTTTTTTACTTGCTAAATTAGTTTGAGCATATTCCCATCTCTTACTAATTACTTCAGCTTTTTTAGTGTGCTCATTTAAGATCTTACGCATCTTAGCACCTTCACCTTGTTTTAATTCTAAAGTCTGTTCAAGATCTTGATCACTTAAAGTACCGTATTTAGCAAAGTTATCTTTAAACACTTTGAAGGTACCAGCATTAAGAGATGTAAGTACATCAGAAACAAAGCTTGCATGTGTTGCATCAAACTTTTCTTTTGTACTTGTTTCATCATCACCATTAATTTTTGCAATGATACTCTGATCTCCATAGTTTCTTGACCTTTCATTAAGATATTCTACGGGATTCTGATGCATGTTATTCATTGCATTCTTAACAGTTTCTCCAAAGGCTTTGCGTTCTCCCATGTATTCTTCATACTTTACTGGGTCCATTGTGTACTTGTTATACAAAATGGATGCATATCTAGGAACTGCACCATTAAATGGTCTCATTAAACCACCCATTACAAAACCTGACATAAAGGTTTCAAAACCTTCTCCACTCATTTGATGTCCAAAAGCACTTGTTAGTGTTGACATGGAGTAATCAAAAGTAGCTTTAGATGGATCATAGAATGAATTAACATAATAATCCTCTGTAGACTTAGCAAGAACATCTTGCATAACTTCTTGAAGACCTTCAGTTAAATTAGTTTTAAAGTAGGCTAATGTAGATTTACCAAAGTTTGCTGGTTTAACAAAACCTTTAAGAGCATTTTTTAAATTGAAATCTACTATTTCATACGCCCCTTCTTTAATGGCTTTTGCACCACCATCCTTGGCAGCTTGGAATACTAAATCAAACTCTTTACCAATAGATCTAATAGTTCTGGATTGACCCGCAAAGATATTACCCTTCACAAGGTTAGGAAAAGCTAACTTATTACTATAGAATACAAGTAATCCGTTCTTATAAGTATCTTGAAAGCCTGCAACCTTAGCTTGCTTACGTATATCCATTTGCTCTTGATCACTTGGAGCTCTACCATTTATTTTCCAAAACTTATCATAAAGTTTAGAATAGGTATTGTTTTCTACAAAGCCTCCCTCAAGTCTACCTTCAGAAAGAGCCATGTTCATTCCAATTACATCTCTAAATAAACCAGCTGATGTTTTTGCTGTTCTTGCAAGACCAGATAAGTTAGAAGCTTCAGCAAATGCAGTTGTAGTATTGTTAATTGGATTAATAAAATTAAATGTGCCTTTTGAGGCTTGGGTAAAAAAGTTTTTAGCAGCACTATAGTTTTCAAGGTTCTTTAAGTTTGTAAGCATCTTGCCTCCATACTTACCCATATTATATAGATTCTTAGGAAGACTGGCTAATCCTTTAACTGCACCAGCAGCTCCACCCAATAATCCACCAGCAATAGTTCCTTCAGGACCAACAAGTGAACCTTCTATGGCACCAATAGCTGCATATTCAGCAGCTGCTTCAAACATAATACCAGCACTATATGCTAAGCTATTAATTGTGTTATTAAAGAATCCACCAATACCGCCTTTGGTAGACATACCAATAGCATTGTATTCTTCATAATCAGTAGCTTCGTCTATATCTTGGCCAATGTTGCCTTGAAATAGTTGACCATAACTTTTTGGATTTGCTGTTATACCCAATGTAAACATAGGCCAAGCAGCATGTGTAGCCATTCTTACATAGTCATCTACAATAGTAGTATTGGCATTAAAAATTTCTTCATTGTTTAACTCAGGATTAAAACCAATTCTATCAAATGTCTTTTGACCATAAGCTTTATATCTTGCTTTATGTGCTCCGCTTGAACTTGCGTCATACATAAAAGACTTAGCATATTGATTTGGATCTTCAAGATTAACCATCTGATGGTTCATCTTTTTAATCAAATTTTTTGCAAAGTCTTGTGAACCAGCTTTATCTTTTGCTAATTGATTTTTATCAAATGGATTAAATCCTACTGTTGTATCTCTAATAGGATCTTTTTGAATAGTAGGTGACTGATCAGGATCTCTAGGATTAAGTACTTGAATCGGAGTTTGCTCAGGATTAAAAGTAAAAAAGTTTGGATTAGGATTATGAAACCCTGTACCAAAAGGTAAAAAGCTTTGAACGTCAGTAGTACCTGATCCTGTAAATTCAGCTCTTGCTTCTACATTAGGTCCTTCAATATTTGGATCTTGATTTTCAGCCATTTCTTATTGATTTACACGTAGGAATTCTCCTTCTAATGATGTTTTTGAAACTCCAGGTCTATAACTTTTAGCATGAAACTGTTGCCATACTGCTGTATTATATCTAGCTTGTTCTTGCAAATATTTTTTTGCTAATTCATTTGCCAAACTAATGTTATTTTGAAAATTAACAGGTTGTACAACAAATGGAACTTGTACTTTTGTTCCATCAGGTTGCATCTCTAACATATTACCATATACTTTATAAGGTGCTGCGCCTGATTCATCTTTTTCAATTGTAAAGTTTCCACCACCCATTGGGTCTTCATATTCTACTTTACCTAAAGCGTTTATCATAGCTTCAGCAGGATCCATCTCATTACCTTTAATAAGCCAGTTGTTAAAGTTTTTTCTATCTGATACAAATGAAATCCCATTTGTTGCAATAGTATTGATTAATTCTTCATCAAGCAAACCTTTACCATCACCCTCCTTTAATTTTTTAAGAACATCAAGTGTAGGATAAAGAATCATTGCTCCTTTATTTCTATTTTCTACAGCAACTTGAACACTAGATAAGTCAAATGTTTTAAAGTCTTTTTTACCTACACCATTTTGATATTCTCTTACAAGCATTTCAGCAATTTTTACATGTCTGTAAATATCATCATCATCCTCATATAGTTCTTTAGTTTGTTCTACACCAGAAATGTTAGGACCATAAAAACTAATAGGATTGTTCTTAGTATCGTAGAAGTTAATTTTACTTACATCTTGAGTAAACTCTAAGAAAGCTTTAAAACCTGTAGTTTGTATTGCAGATAGATTAACACCTACAGCACTTTCAGAAGTATTAAATACAGCGTTTGCTTTATTTTTACTTATAAGATTACTAGCACTTTTAATTTCTTTTGGATTCTGAATTGTTGACTCATAAATTTTAGTCATACTATCATACATAGATGCTAAATATTTGTCTACATCTCTTGCTCCGTTACTTAATTGGAATTTTCCAGATAAATAATTATCAGTAATTTCAGAAGCTTGTCTTGGGGTCAAATTATTATAACCTTTAGCAGCAACAGAACCTTCAGGTCTTTTTCCAGCTTTATCATTTGCTTTTTGCAACAAAGAATTTAACTCTGCTTTTTCAGCAGAAGTTAATGAATTTTTTGCTTTTTCAAGAGTACCATAACCTGAACCTGTAATTGGTCTAATTTTAACATATTCTTTTCCAAGAGCAACAAAATCTTTTTTATCAATCAGTGTTAAATCAGAGTTTAATATAAGATCTGCAAGTTTATTTCTAGACTCTGTAGGAAGACCTTGCATTTTAATGTCTGATCTAAAATTCTTTTGAAGTGATTGATTATTTGCCTCAGTTACAAGTTCATTATTTCTAGCAAAACTAAGATATTTATCAAACTGAATGTGAGGGGCATTAGTTAAGAATGCATCTGATATTCCTTCATCTCCTTTAGTTGCTTGAGCAAATTGCATTACTCTTGCATAGGTCTTAGATAAAAGATCTGCTCCTCTTCCTGTTAAGAAAGTTCCAGGATCTTTTTTATAATTAGCAATAAACTGAGACGTAGTCATAATAGATCTATTGTCCTTCAGTCTTTGATTAGTTTGATTCCAAGATTCTCCTGGTTTAAACAATGTAACTTGATCAATTGCTTCTCTTGCACTTGACGGTTTACCTTTTATAGCAGCAGCACCTGAATCAGAAAAGAAATATTCTGATGCTTCCTGTCTAGTCATTCTTTTCTCTTTAACCCAACTATCAATGGTAGATGTCATTTGTTTAACCATACCATCTGCATATTCTCTGGTAAAGTCTTCAGTTAGATTTTTACCTTCTTGAATAAGTGAAATAGATTTATCACCAACACCTCCAGATTTATTTTTACCAGGTGTAGTACGCCTATTATTTAAAGTTGGATTTGGAATTGGTTCATAATCTACAATATTACCTTGTTCATCAGTAACAGCTTTCATTCCAAGATATGAGCCATTCTTTAAACCAGCCTCAATCATTAGATTCTTTTTCTCTTTGATATCTTTATCAATTAATAACTGATCCTTATGTGCTTGAGATATCATTTGTCTTTGAAGAGCATAAGCATGGTTCTGTGCAGATACACCATATGGGTCAGCTGACATATCAGTTACCATACCTACTCTTGAATAGGAATATGCTGCTTCATTAATATCTTGCTCTGCTAACATTGAAGATACACCAGCATCTACTTGGAATCTTAATCTTTGAATATCTGCTAAATCTGGTGCTGCATTTGAAGTAGTTGGAGTTTTACTTGCTTTATCTGAAATTTGCTCAGATAAATTTTGAGAGTACTGTGCATTATCTTTTGCAATACCTAAAGATACTTCAAGACTTTGTAAATAACGTGGAGTAAATTCATTTGAATTACCACTTTCTAATTTTTGTTTTATATCATCTCTTTGTTTTTCAAGATTATCTGAATCTTTTGTATCCTTTTCATTCTTAAGTTTAACATACTCTTGAATTGTTGCATACTGTTTTGTTAAATAATCTCTCTCAGCAGCTACTAAATCTCCATTAAACTTATCTTTATTTTGCATAATGTTATCCTTACGGTTCACATACGCCTGTGCTTTATATACTTCTTGTAAAGCAGGATCATTTGCAAATTGAGAAGTAAAGTAATTTGTAAGAGGCTGAAGAATTAGATCTCCATTCTTTTGTCTAATAAAGTATCTACCGTTTGATTGTGTAATGTCTGCAGATATACCCATCTCTTTTGCAGACTTCATATACTTTTCTACAGCATTTACATATGGAGTATATGTAACATTAGAAAATGACATTGACTCATCATCAGTAGCATTTTTAAACTCCTCTCTTTCATAAAGCATTTTCTTTACTCCGGTATCCCAATACTGACCTCTAACTTTTTCATCTTTAGAAGCCTTTAATCCATTAGCTTTACCATACTCACTCATAAAGTTTTTGGTATATGCCATGTCTTTCATCAAAAATTTATCCTCATAAAATGGAGTAAAGATTTGTGTTGCTTGTGTAACATTTTGTTCCAATGAAAGATCTAGTCCTGCAACTCTATTAAGATTAAAGTCTATCTGCTTTAGCAAGTCATCTTTCTTTTTAACATTAGACTCTCTTGTTAAATCCGCATAGAAGTACTGTCCATATAAATTATTTAAGGATTTCCAGTTTGTATCATACTGACTTTGCTTTGTTTGTAAATAATTATTATAAAAGTTTAAGTCAGGCTGAAAAGGCTGATAATCCGGAATATAATCTGTGACACCTTGTAGGTACGTTGCCATAATTTATTTTATGTATAAGTAAATATATTAAAATTTTTTAAGTTTAATAAACTTATAAAATTTAGAGTATAAAAGGATAAATACTATCTGCATATACAAAACCACCTTCTTGCATATATCCTCCGTATTTGCCTTGCGTTTGCGGAACACCATATTGAGCATTTATAACATCAAGTGCATCATCAGAAGTATTTGAACTTTGATTTTTATATGCTTTTTCAGCAGCAGCAATTGCTTCAGTATTGTTAAATCCTTTACTTAAATAATACTCCAAAAATTGATCATAAGTTTTTGTACCGCCTGTTTCAGGTTTATTTTTCTTACCAAACTCAAATCCTGGCATACCTCCTGTTTCAGGTAATACTGAATATTGAGGATATAATTCATTCAAAGCAGCTGTCTTAGATCTATTAGTAACTGCATTAGTATAATAGTTTCTAAGTTGATTATTCATAGCAAGTTTAGCATTATCAAACTGTTGATTAGCAATTGTGTTTTGATCATACAGTTTAGATTGGGCAGCTTGATTTGCAAGAGCTTCTTGGTTTCTTACATCCACAGACTTAAATTCAAATTGATCAGCAATATTAACATTTGCATTATTAAATCTTGCAAGTGTATCTGCAGCTTGCTTTGCTCCCGTACCTTGAATACTTGATGCTCTAGCAGAAAGTGCTTGTGGTCCTGCAAACTGACCTAATGCTTGAGATGCAATATTAGCTTGTTCTGACTGTTGTGCAAGCTCTCTAGTTGGATCTAAGAAAGTAGGTCTTGGTTCTTCTAAATCTACTAAAGGAGAATATGGCATATACTTTTCAATACCCATTAAATCACCAAATGCACCAGCTGTTTTAACAGTATCTTGTAACCACCAATTAGCAGATTTCTGTTGTGGTGATTGACATTGTAAACATTCTTTAGTAACTGGATCAACACCACAAGGACATTTAGTAGTTTCTTCAGGACAAGGACATTTACCATCAGCTCCTCTTTGAACAGGTTTTCCAGCATCATCTGTACATGGACATGGTTGATCTTTTTCTGGAATCTCTGAGAATTTTAAATTCTCATAGTTTGAAATCTGACCAGCTGTAGTATTAGTATAGTAAGCATCAATAGGAGAAATATCTGTAATTGCTTGACCAGTTTCATCGTTATACCCTCTTTGAAGATTACCTCTAAAGTTCATCAACCTTACCATATCATCTTCATTAGTAATCTTACCTTCATTAAAGTCTTTTACTAATTGATTATAACCTTGGAATGTTGCTTGTTGTAATAATGCTTTTTTCTCAGCTGCGGTTCCTTTTGCTTGAGCTGGCATTTCTAATCCCATGTTCTTAAATGCAGTATCAAGATCTGGAGCAGTTCTTTGCATCTCTTGGTATTTAGCATTTATCTCAGCATCAGTATAAGAACTACCATCAGGTTTTTTAAGTTGCTTCATTATATCTTTAAAGCCACGGTTATCATTTAAACCATCACCAGTATTTTCTAATGATCTTAATTTACCATTACCATCTTTATATAAGAAAGATTCATTTCCGGAAGCAGCAAGTTTCATATTTCTTTCTTGGTGCTCCATGAAGTTTTTTATAATTTCTTCATCAGATAATTCATCAGCATTAAGTTTTCCATAACTAGAACCAATGGTGCCTTTTATAACTCGTCCAGTTCTTGGATCAATTTTATCTTTTGTTCTATAAGCTTCTTGATTCTTAATTGCAGCTCTTGTTGCATTAGCAAATAACTTAGCTGTTGCTGGATCTTTTAATGCTGTCTCCATCGCATAGTATCTACCTGCAACATCAGCATTGTTATTCCATTTAGTAACATCTCCTGTATATTTATCTGGAGCAGCATATTCAGCTTTTATAGTAGTATATTTTCCATCAGGCTCTTGAACATAGATTTGTTGACCAGCATCCTGTGCTTTTAAATATGCTTTCTTTAAAGCTAATTGATAAGCAGCATCATCAGCATAATCAGATCTTTTTACAATCTGCCCTTTAGGTGGTTCTCCCCCAGGAGCATATTCATCTAGTTCTCCTCCATCTTGATACCACTCTTTAGTTCTACCCATATAGTTCATAGGATTAGCTCCCATAGCCATACCATATTCAGCATAAGGCATATCATAGCCCCCTATCATCATGCCATACTCTGCCATAGGTGGCATCATTTGTTCTTGACCGGGTTGCATCATTTCTTGCCCCATCATTTCTTGAGGCATCATCTCTTGAGACATCATGTCTTCCTCCATCATGCCTTGTTGCATCATGTCTTGATCTTCATAAGCCATCATTTCCTCTTGATCAGGGGATGCTGGAGCTTGTGGTTCTGGAAGTTTTGGTGGAAGAAGTTGTTCTTCTTCAATACCATTAGCTTCAAGATATGGTTTAGCCATAACAGGAATACCTTGTGGGAATCCTTTTTTAGATTCTTGAGCAAGAGCAAGTGCACCCAATTTCATATTGTAATTGCGGATCATTAACTCTGCTGTCTTTCTATCTATGTTATCTGAATTAGGGTTTTGAAGAATTTTTCTGTATCTATCAATATCATATTGCTTAGCTAATTCAGCTGGAGTATAACCTTTATTACCCTTACCTTTTTTCATAGGCTTATTGAACATCTGTAAGATATTCTCATCATTTATTTTCATTGAATTGGTATCACTGAAAATAAAACTATCTTCTGGTAATTTTAAAGGTACACCTCCTTCAGAGTGACGTGGACCTTTAATAATTTTATGCTCTGGAAAATTATCTCCATTAAGATCTCCATAAACAGTTTCACCACCCTCTGCCTCAAGGTTTGCTTCCTCTCTTGGTACAGCGGTTATGTACTTGCTTATTTCCATATCTGGAACACCAACATAATGATTGTAGTCAGCACCTCCAAAAGATGCTACATCATTTGCAAGAGAACCGTTTACTTGGTATCCAGTTCTTGCTTGGGGCAATTTTTTAATTCTTACTTTACGAAACATCTGATAAAATTATAAAAATTCAATTTCTCCTCCAGCAGCCATAAATTCTTGGATCTGCTCATCTGTCATATATGTTACATCTTCTTCATTTGGATCTGTCATAGGACCTCCAAACTGTTTTGATCTACCTAATCTATTTGAACCTTGCTGATCAAATCTATATGAACCTTGATTTACTTCCCAGTCACCTCTATCTCTCCTTGCTTTGGTACCATAAAGCTTCATAGGATTAAAGTTTTGTTCATACATCTGACGCTCTTGATCTCTTTGTTCTTTTCTACCCGCAAGACCTAATCCAAAATTAGCAGCAGAATTAAACATATTAAGTCCTGCTTCTGGATCAACAGTTCTAATATCTTCTCTTTGTCTATTTACTTGAACTAATGTTTTACCTGTAATTGGATCAGGCATTTTCGGAGCTGTTGTAGATTTAGTAGCTTGATACTCTTCTACATTTTCAGGCTGAATATTCATTTGTTCTGGTTGTTGTATAGGTGCTCCTGGTACTGGAGCAGGTTCAAAGTTAGACCAGAAACTAGAAGGCTGTAAGTTTGTATTACCTGCTGTATTTACAGTAAAGTCAACTTCCTTCTGACCTTCAAATGCTGGATTTGAACTATATGATACTGGAGTATTTTCTAAACCTTCAAATGCCATAGGGAGTCTGCCACCTTTTCTCATCATTGGAGGTGGAGTATACATGCCTTGTTCAAGTCTTCTATAGAATTCAAAGTTTTGATCTTCTGGAGATTCTTCAACTTCTGGCATACCACCTTCTTGATATTCTTGATTTGTAGGTTCATTATATCCTTTTCTTTCAGCTCTGTCTAATTGTCTTTCAGTTTGTCTTTCACCTTTATTAATTGCTCTTCTAGCTCTAATACCTAAATCACTATAATCATCTTCACCTTGTGGTTCAGATCGTTGATACTGCTGTAACATTGGGTGTTGACTTAAGTCAACATTAGAACCATCATCTTCTACCATATAGTAATCTGTCCATTGCTTTGGTGCGCCAAGGATTCCTCTTTTAGTTACATCAGAAAAAACTAATGGGGCTCCACTCATTGAACCAGAATAAATAGTATCTGAATTATAAATAGTAGGCATGCCCATTTGTTGAGCATAACTACCTTCATAGTCAATAAACCTATTAATAGGAATTAAGTTGTCTCTTAATGTTGCATTAGTTGCTCTTCTTACTCTTCTTGCATTTGCCTTAGAAGGACCGCCTTTCTTAAAAGATTCAACAGTATTCATAGGCTCATTAAATATATCAGTAGCTTGACTATACAAACTTAAGTGATGCATAGGATTTTCAGGATCTTCATCAGGATTAGGAAACATCATTCCACCATCTTGATACTGACCCATATCAGTAAAGTAAGGATCATTAACATTCTTTGCTTCTTCAGGAAAATCATTTCCACCATATACAAATCTTGTTAAATCTGGTAAAGATGGATCTACAAAACCACCATATTGTCCACCACTTGCATAACCTTGAATAAGATCATTTGCACTAGGAACATCTTTTGGATCACCAGAGGCTTGTAAATTTACTTGAGTTTGATTTACAGTTACTTTAGCATTAGGATCATTCTCAATATTATTCTTAAGAGTTGCTTCTTCTGCTTGTTGTTCTGCAGTACCCTTAGATGCTTGTGGATAGAACACTCTATACTTTTTAGGTCTACCAAAGAATCCTGTATCATATACATCAATGATTGGCATTAATGCTTGATCTTGTTCAATTGAAGGTACATTAGCTAAATCAGAAAAATATTTTTCCAAAGTTGGAACATCAATAGTTTCAAAACTTTGCTGCATAAAAGGATAAGACTTATCATAACTGTTCATAGGAATATTTCCAAAGTCTGATGAATAGCCTTCCTCAATACCTAATAGCTTATTAGTTTTTTCAATAAGATTCTTATACTTTCTTTTTGCCTTCTTTTGTCCTCCTCTACGCATTTGGTCTTGACCCATTGCTTGATCAATCTGCATTTGTTGTTCTTGTGCAGGATCCCCTTGAGGAGTTGGAGAAAGAATTTGTTCTAATAATGGATCCTGGGTTTCTTGTAATTTTTGAAACCACTCATCTATCTTAACTTTCTTAGCTGTATTACCAACAGCATCTACAAAACTAGATTGTTTTTTCTTTACAGTTCCTGTTAAATCATCTGTTTGTTTTGCAATAGAAGAATCAACTACTTCATCTTCTTGCATTCCACCAGCTTGTTTCTTTAATAAGTTCATTACATTCTTAGCAAACTGTTTCTTATGACTACCACCATATTTTGCAGTAGGCATAGACATATCAGGTAAATCAAGACTATCACTAGCTAATGGATTATACGGCATATAATACTGCTCTAATCCAGGAAAATTAAGATTTTGTGTACCTGCTGTATTTTCAATTAAAGACTCTAAATCAAATTTTCCATTTGAAACAGTTTCTTCTTCAACATCTTCTCCATCAGCATTTTGATAAAGAGACTCATAACTTACTTGTTGACCACCCTCTTGAAAACCAAAGATTCCTTCTGTACTAGCAGCATCTTCTTCTTCAGCCATATCTGATGCAGAAGTATCCATAGCAGCACTCATACTTTGTTGGCGATAGGCATCCATCTGTTGTTGAGCTGCAGCATCTTTTTCTTCATTTTGCATGAGCATCTTATCTTGCTCCATAGCTTGAATTTCTCCAGCATCTTTTTGCTCTGCCTGATCTAATGCTTCTTCTTCAAGTTCACCAGCCTCCATCATATATTTAACTACAGATGAAACTAATTGCATAGCAAGTTTCTGATCCATCTTACGAGCAAGAAGTGATTCATAAACATCTTGTGGAGTTTGACCTCTTTTAATAGCCTGTTGAATAGAAGTTGCCATTCTAGCATTCATTTCATTTTGCTCTGTACCTCCGCCCATCTGAGCTTTATAAAGTGGCATATTGGATCTTTTCATTTTGTACCTTATATATTAATATACTAATTTTAAATTTATTGGGTAAACCTTAAAAGTTTAGAAACATCACCACCCTTTTTTCTTAAAACAAAGATTGGACCTTCATCACCCCATTGCATATCAGATTGAGTTTGTGGACCATACATTCTTCCTGCTTTAGCTACTCCTTGATCATTGCGTTGTCTCATTTGACTACGCCAATAATCTTTTGCTCTATATCTAGAAACTGGCATTCCTGTAATTGGATCTGTTAAAGTTGTTTGAGCAAAATGTTCTTTTGTCCCAATACCACCTCTTGTATCTTTAATACCATGATGCACACCTCTATATAGTGCTTCACCAAATCTATTATTATTATTTCTTTGTAATTCAGCAACTTCTGCAGCAGCTTTAGTATTAGCTTTTTTAGTTAATGACTTAACAACAATAAGATTCTTTTTATCTGAAGCATTTGTAATTTTATTTAATTCTTCATCTAAATATCTTTTAGCTAATGCATCTTGAGCTTCATCCCAATCTTTAAAACCAGATGCTTTTAAATTATATCCATGGTATCTAGTACTTACACCTGTTGATGCAATTTCACTAAATTTTTTACCTTGACTAACACTTGGACTAAAATTCAAAGTACCAATTACATTACCATCAGCGTCTACCATAGATTTACTATTAGGACCAGATGTTACAATTGTAATTTTTTCAATTTCATTTGGACTTAATCCTGCTGCACGAAGTTCCTGAGCATATTCAGTTCTTAACCAATTTGTTGCTTTTAAGTCTTCAAGTTTATTTTGAATGTCTCTATGAACAGGATTTTGTGAACCTTCAGGTATTTTAGAATAAGCTTCTTCATATGCATCAATCTGTTCTTTAATTTCTTTATTATTTACTATAGCTTTTTTATTTATAATTTTTGGTAAATCAGCAACCTCGGTGTTACTATAAGATATATTTCCTGTAGTTTGTGGTTGATTAGAATATCTTGTTTTTTGAATTTTATCTAGTGATTTTTTAGATATATTTAACATACCTAAGTCATCTCCTGAACCTCTTAATTGTGGTGCAAGAGTTTGTCTAGATCTAAAGTCTATAGCTGGCGCATGTGGATTAGGTACATTATATTTTGTAATATAATTATAATCATCTAATATTTGATTCATTGCAATTTTTGCAGCGTCTGCTGAAACACCTGCTCCAGTATTAAATAAAAACTCAATGTCATCTAAACCATAACCATAGTTATCTCTTAAAACATTATCTAAAGACTCTTCTGGAATTCCTTTTAATTCATTTAATGCTTCATTTCTTGAAATCAAACTTCCAGTATATGGCTTATTAGGATTAGTACCTACTATTTCAGTAAAGAAATCAAAGTTTTCATAGGCATCAGATTTGAATTCTACTACCTGGGTAATTCCATCTAATAATTCATTATATGTTTGTCTATTAATATTACCATTTGCATATTGATTACGCAGTCTGTTAACAAAATCAATTGGATCTTCAGCATCTCTCAATTGAGCTTCTAATGTCATACGTGATCTATCAGGTCTTCTTCTTAAGGCTTGTCTTGTAGCTTCACTAAATTCTACAGGAAGTAAATTTGGGTTTCCTAATTGACTAGCAATTTCTCCATATATTTGTGATGTTCTAACAGGAGCTGGTAAATTAGTACCTGTATATTCTGTTACACCAGGGGCTGGTCTCCTAAGATCAATTGAACCAGTAAGTCTTTGGTTCACATTTTGTGCAGCAGTCGCTCCAGCATTTGAAGCTACAGTACTAGGATCTAAATACTGTCTTGCTATATTATCTATTTCAGTTGCATCATCTAAAGATATCCCGGCTTCTGATACACTTTGACGTAGTGCAGCAGCTCTTTCTGCTGTCATTTGAGCATGTATAGCATCTATACTTTGTGTTAGACGATCACTCTCATCAAGTGCTGCTTGAAAGTATGGTGAATTTTTGTTACCTTCATTTCTTAAACCCATTGTAATTCTATCTGCTTCTCTCCTTTGATCCATTAAATTCATTAATTGAGACTGTAAATCATTTTCTAAAGAAGCAAAAACTGGGGGAGCACTTTGTTCGCTATAATTTCTAATGTTTCTACGCATCTCAAGAGCTTGATCTAATCCTGGTGTAGATAGTCTTAAGTCATTTAGGTTATTAGCTGTAGATCCAGTTAGTATATTCTGACGTGATAGCTGTTGAAGAGGAGTTAACTTTTCTCCTTTCATTAAAGCACTTAATGCACCTTTTGATCCTATTACCTCAGGGGCAATAAAATCTAATGCATTCATACCTGCTTGATTTACTGCAGCTCTAATATCTTCTTTATTACCAGTTTGTCCAGCTTTATATAATGCTTTAGCTGTTGTAGGTAATGCTAGTGTACCAGAAACAACACCGGTAGCTCCAGCAAGAGTTCCTACATCTGTAGCACCTAATGCACCTAAACCAACACGTCTAGACATTAATGCATTTAATGCTCCTGGAGCTCTTGTTATTACAGCTGCTTTTAATAATCCTTCACCAAATTCTTTTGCAGTACCAAGTAAGTTACCTTGTCTTGCATATACTGTAGCATCTGCTGCCGATGAGAAAGGATTAATCATGCTAACCATATTATTCAATGCACTGTTATCATAACCAGTTTCTTTTCTATAATATGCATTCAATGGATTTCTTGGATCTCTAAGAATGTTAGCTCTATCTGGTAAATATTGGTCTCCCCAAATTGCTTCTTCTGCAACATTAATAGGGTCAGCTAAGAAACTTCTAGTTACATCTCCAGCTTTACCAAGTATAGATGAATCATTCCATGTCTTATTTACTTTATTTAAACGAGACTGGTCTAATCTTTTTTGGAAATCCTGTTTAGTCATTTCCTCAATCATTAACTGTTGTAATGTTTTTGGATTTGCAGAATTTGCATTTTGTGGACTAAGATACTTGGCAGTAATACCCATATCTCTTGCTGCTCCAGAAGTAATTAATCTTTGAGCTTCTTCCTGTAACTTTTCAGGATACTTTAATGATTCTACTAAACTAGGTTGATCTACAAAAGAAGGTTTTGGAATAAATGGTTGAACAACTGTAGTTGCATCAGATACGTTACCTCTTGGAACATTTCTTTCAATAGGCTGTAGTGGCTTAACATTTTTAGATGCAGCTACTATATTTTCTTTTGCCTTTTGTCTTCCAGGAGCTTCTTGTACTACAGGACTACCTACAGGTTTACCTTCACCATAATTAAGTTTTTGTAATGTCATGGTATCAGTTACTGGAGCGCCAGATGTAAATGTCCAATTTCCATTTGCTGGATTCTTTACATATTGATTACCATTTAATTCTACAACACCACCACCTTGATATTTTTGATTTTTTGCATCTTGAAACTTATTATACTGTTGTTTTAAATTTACAACATCACTTACAACTGAGAATGGAGCTAATTTAGTTCTAGGACTTTTTAAAGGAGACAATATATCACTAATAACACTAATTTGATTGCTTTGATTATTAGGATCTTTTGTGTAATCATAGGCATCAGATGCATTTAATAAATAGTTTATACCTGTTTGAACTGGCTCAGGCATAAAATATTTACCTATTGTAAGCATTGAATTTCCAATAGATTCAACTTGATCTAATCTTGGTGTGTTCTTTAATTTTTCTTTATTTTGTGCTTCTAAATTCACTATCTCTTTAAAAATCTCAGCTCTCTCAGACATATCAGATATATTTGAAGGTCCTTGGCCATCATTTTGAGAATCAAAATATTGTAGTTTTTTTCTTAACGCATTTAGTTTCTGAAGTGTAGGATCAACTTTTGGTTTATTAGTAACTCTAATTGCAGGATACTCCTGCACATATTGTGCCCATTCTTTACTAGGCATTTTTTCCGAATCTTTTTTAGTAAACCTTCTTTTTTTAGGTTCGCCACCACCTTGGTATTTTTGTGGCGGCAATTCTACTGCAGTAGGTCCTTGTAAGAAATCAGGTTGAACCACACTTGTTGCATCTGGTACATTAGCTAATGGTACAGTAACTTCTTTCATTGGATCATATGGTTTTGGAATCTCCAAATTATTGATCACATTAGCTGTCCACTCATTTCTTTTAGTAAGAGGTTTGCCTGCACCAAATCTTTTATGCTCAGCCAACATCTTTTCTTTGTTACCTTCTACAGTTGCTTTAACAAAACTTGGAAATCCAGAAAGTGTACCTAAGTTATACTGGTAGTCTACTAAAAGCATTTGTGAATCTTGTGGAAGATTATCAAATGTACCGGTACCATATTTTTTATCTACTTGTTTTTTTGCAAGTGCTTGGTTTTTTAATACATCTTGTTCTTGTAATTTTAATGCTTGGTCTTCTGAAATACCTCTACGTAATGCAGAATCATTAGGTGTAAGTTTATGACCATAAGCAATAGTATCTGCGCCACCTTCTACACTTGCATGAGGATACCACATACCATTCTTATAACCTTTCTTAATACTATTCTCTTGCATTCTAAGATCTGCAAGATATCTTTTCATATGTTCCGGATCTAAGTCTTTTGGAGAAGCAGCCCCACCCGGGGCAAATTGTTTTATAATTCTACCATACTTACCCATTTGAGGTTGAGTAGTATCCTGACCTTTATCTTGATTTTTAGAAATATTGTTTAGCATCCATAATATTTCTTCATCTGTATAAACACCTTTTAATTGTTTTAATGCATCAAAACCTTTTTTAGATGGTAATTCAAAATCTGTATTAAGTAATTTCTTAAAAGTTTTAGGAGTTACTTTTTCTGTAAATGGATCGTATATGCCCATTTGTTTTGCTTGATATCTTATGTCATTTAATCTTGCCCTTGTCTCAGTATCTTCTCCTACATAGTCATACCATTCTTTTTGATCTTTTAAAAATCCTTGAAAACTAGGATCATTTTTTGCTTTTAAATCTGCTTTCTTTATTTGAGCAGGTTGTCTTGCAAATTCAGGAGAAGAAAACCAATCTTTTGCTCTATGTTTATTTATCCACATCTGATCTTTATCAGGAATAGCTCTACGACCAACTAATGGATGAGGTCTATCAGTTGAATGTGACCATTCATGAGGTAACAAACCTTTAACACCAAAACCATGTGGTAGTACTGTTATATCACCAGTATCATTCATTGAAAATCCTCCGCTG
>Ga0181356_1000331_pt1 | contig 19891 bp, 23 predicted proteins | sample Fa13VDMM110SN_FD_130104 | JGI IMG/M metagenome (GOLD analysis project Ga0181356, IMG submission 130104) | Freshwater viral communities from Lake Michigan, USA - Fa13.VD.MM110.S.N | ecosystem: Environmental > Aquatic > Freshwater > Lake | place: USA: Michigan | collected 2013-09-24 | reverse complement strand
GCAGTATTTCTTTGTTCTACAAGTTCATTGTAGATTTCCTGCATCAATGATAACATTGATTCTTTGGTTAAATTAATTTCTTTTTTTGTTGGCCTTCCCATAACAATAAATATTTAAGATTGGGTTTTATTTAATCATAGTTTGAACCAAGTCAAAATACATATTTTTGTATTTTTTCATAGACCCTCTTATCTCTTTGGTTGAAAGATTGGTCATTTCCCTTAATGAAAGTAATATTATATTTTTGTTGAATTTATTATTATCGTTTCCAACAAAAATATTTTCGTAATTATCAAATAAATCATACAACGCCTGACCAAGTTTTACCTCATTTTCGTTTAGATTTTCATTTTTAATAAATAAATCTAATTTAATTAAGAAATGATGAATAAGTCTTTCAGAATCTAGTGTATCATTTTCTATGTAATATGCAAATCCTTCATCATTTTCTAAACTAGTAGAAATATCTTCATAAGATATTTTTCTATTTGTTTCTTTTTGGTCCTTAATAATTTGACCCATAAGATAATTTTTGCATATGGTTCCAAAATAAGAATAAGCCTTCTTTTCTTTAGAAGGCTTGAACTTATCTATTTTTGTTATTAAGAACGAGTGAGTGTCTGTATGAATTTCTGTGAAATCCATATCTTTTCTATATAATTTGTATCTTCTAATAATTGAAGATATCATCTTATCTAAAGGTTTTAATAAAAACTCATTATAAATTTTATTTCTTTCAATTGGACATTCAGTTTCTAAAAATCTTACAACTGCCAATTCTTCCCGAACATCAAAATAATTTAATTGGGTTGGTTTTCTACCTTTCTTCTTTAACTCAACACTGGTATCTCCCGTTAAATTAATTGTTTCAGACATTAAACTTCTTGTGGTTCGTACTTTATGGCTCTGTCATTAATAAAGAAAAATTCTTTTTTTGCAGACTCTACCCAAAATTTAACCTCATCGGGTGTTATAGCATCATCCCCATTTTTATAGTTCCAAAAAATAGACCCCTCTCTTAAATTCATATGTTTGTATCCTATTTTAGGGATTGACATAATTTTTATTGAATTGTATGTCATTCTTAAAAAGAATTCATAACCAAATGTTAATTTAAAAGATGGTTTTAATAAACCATAATCAATGAATGACTCTTTTTTAATAACAATTCCCGATAATTGAAAATTTTGATAATCCATTAACGTCTCATTTGTTAAGATACCCATTTCAGGTGTGAAATTAGCTGCGAATGTTGCCTCATTAGTGAATCCGGCAAATTTCTCAGTATTATCGACATCTACAACGATTGGTAAAAATGCGTGTACATCAGAATATATTTGAGAATATTTTAAAACATTTTTAAACCAAATTGATGAGTATTCATCATCAAATTCAAATAATGATACCCAAGTAGATTTTGCACTTCTTACACCATAATTGACCTGAGCTGAAAAATTAGGTTCTTTAGTCCACTCAATTTTAACAACCGGTAAATCACCAAAATCAAAACCGTTTAAGTATTCAACCAACGAGGTTTCGTTTGTATGAACAATAACAAGTTCATTTATTTGTGTTTTTTGTATTTTTAATGACTCAATACATTTTTTAAAGTATTCATCAAAATCTCTAACTTTAGATGATTTAATTGGTAAAATTACCGATACATCAAATTTTTTAATTTCTTCCATATTGTTCTTATATTGTTTGTAGTTTAGATAATTGTTCAGCAAATGATTCTTGTCTAGTATTTAAATACCCTTCAAATAATCTTACAGATTCTGTTTCAAAAGTTTCTTTGGTAGGTAATGAATCTACGGTTTTGTTCATTTCAATAAATAAATTTTCATTTACATTATCCTCTAACCAATTTTGTAAGTAATCAGCAATAAAATCAACTAATTGTGTTTTATTGTTTATCCATAATCCATTGTCTTCTGTCATCCATTCCGGTAATAAATTAGGAACTAAACCTAATACAGGGACACCACATTTCATAGATTCTAAAGGGAATGTTCCATAACCACTTACATCATCAATCCAAACAGATAAACAAGATTCATCTAATCCTTTGGCAAATTCTGTTTCCGTTAAATTTCTCATATCTCTAAAAGTAATCCATCTGTATTGTGGAAACTTAATATAAAAAGTTTTAATTAAATTAACAGTATCTCTTTGGTCTCTTGAATGTACTGTGATAATTGGTTTTGATGGTAACACCTGAGGTTTAAAAACATCGGAAATATAAGGTGTTAATATATCAAATGATATATTTCTCATAACCGTTTCAATTTGTTCTTTTTGTTTGTCAGAAGTTGTTATACATTTAAAAAATCCTAAATCACTCCAAGTTTGACCTGGTTGTAATGTTTCTAACATATAGTCGTAAGATTGACAAATAACAATTTTACCACAAGGTAAGTTTGTTATTTGAGACATAATGAAACCATATAATTCAGGGATAATGATTAAGTCTTCCGGAGATACTTGTAAATTTTGACCTTCAATAGATTGATGAGGTAAAGTCATATATTCCTCTCCTAACCATTCTGATACTCCTTTATAATCAGGGGTTTCGTGTAAAATAATTGGATTATATCCTGCGTTTAATAATGCCAAACCTAATCTATAGATATAAGCGATGGATGCTTTGGCGTTACCTTTTGTGTCTTGAGTGATAAGATAAATCTTAGATTTCTTATTTTTCATATTCTCAATTGACAACTCTAATTTTGAAATTTGTTCTTGATTCATATTATAATTTGTTTAGTAATTTTTTATATAGTAACGTATTAAACGCAATTTTAAATGGTATTGATATGTTATTTGTTCCTTTAACTCCGAGTGTTTCATCAATTTCTTCCGTCTCATCCATAATGATTTCCATCATTAATTTGACTGTTTCGTATTTTATGATACTGATATGCGCGGATTCTGTAACACCGGTTATATTAATTTTTTCACCTTTAATTTGGACGTAATCATCTATTTTGTCTAAATCCAAATAATAATTTTCCCCTAATACTTTTAACATTATTTTATTTTTGTTAATTCAAATTCTAATTCTTTAATTGATGTTATTGAATTGTCTGATTTGATATGTTTATTGTACTCCGTTTGATATTTTATGATAAATTTATCTTCCGGATGTTCTAATAATAGAGCAGGGTTTGATGTAAGTAAAACATCTATTTCATCCCACATCGAATTTATTGTTGAATTACTGTAAAATTTTACTTTTTCAACCAAACATCCAAATTTTGATAAGAAAAACAAAGACGCTGGTTTAGATTTACCAATCTCATCGGACACTATCAGTATATCGTGATTATCTCTCAAATTTAAATATATTTCATTTAAGTCGTTGAATGTAGAATATTCGGTTGATTGTGAATGACCAAATATTTCCATTGGAAATTCTTCGTATAAAAATGAAAATAATTCTTCATCATTTTGAAATTTAAAATGGTTTCTAAGATTTAAACTGTTTAATGGTGGGGTTATTTCGTATTTAAAAGATTCGTCGTCATCTAAACCCTCAGTTTTATCTATCATATATTTTTGATAGGTTTGTTGGATTTTATCCAATGTGTTTCTTAACACTCCATTAATTTCAATTGCTATTCTCATCCTGTTCGTTGTCGTATTTACGTAATATTTTACTAATTAGTGGATTTCTCACAATATCATTTTTATCTTTAAATTCAAATGTTGATACATAATTATCATCTCTAAATTTTTCAATTGCATCCCATAAACCACTTAAGGTTTTGTTTTTATATTTGTCAGATTGTTCAACATCACCCGATATGAAAAATTTACTATTGAATCCAATTCTAGTTAAAAGTAATTTCATCTGACTTGGAGATGCGTTTTGACCTTCTTCAAATATTAAAATAGAATTATCAATGTTCATACCTCTCATAAACGCTAATGCAAATACTTCGATAACTTCAATCTCTTTTAATTTTTCTCTAGACTCTTTTCCAATAATTTTATTTAATAAATAATAAGAGGGAAAAATATATGGGTCTAATTTTTCTTCTACGTTACCTGGTAATGAACCTAATTTTTCTTCGGCCTCAACCGCAGGTCTAACAATAATTATTTTCTCGTAAGGTGTATTTGGGTCTGAAAGTAAATCGATAGCCGCTTTCATTGTTATGTAACTTTTACCAACACCTGCTGGTCCCGAACAAATTGTTATTTCACTCTCAATTAAGGTATCGTAATACTTTTTTTGGTTTACGGTTAAAAACTTTTCTTTAGTTTTTCTTTTAATGATTTGACCAATTAAATCTTTTTTACTTACCGGTTTACCTGTAGTTTCCGGAGTAGGGGTTGGTTTAGTGTTTTTTGATTTGCTGTATGTAGCCATTTTAAAATTATTGTTGTTTATAGTAGTCTAACCAATGTTCTATCATTTCGTCTAACATACTTTCAAAGGTGTAGTCGTGAGACCAACCTGTGGCTTTTACTAATTTTGAGGAATCTCCTTTTAAATTATGTAATTCTTCGGGTCTTAAAAATTTTTCATCTTGTGTCACATATAATTTCCAATCTAATTCTAACTTACCAAATACATACTCACATAAATCTTGAACTGAATGTGAAATACCTGTTGAACAAACAAAATCATCTGATGTTTCTAATTGTAAAATTTCCCACATTGCTTTAACATAATCTTTAGCGTGACCCCAATCTCGAGTGGCATCTAAGTTACCTAGTTTAAGTTCATTGGATAATCCAAGTTTTATTTTAACGGCTTCTTTACAAACTTTATTAGTTACAAAGTTAGTACCTCTTCTTGGTGATTCGTGGTTGAATAATATTCCATTTGAAATAAACATTCCATATGAATTTCTATAATTACGACAAATATTATAACTAAAAACTTTGGCACATCCGTAAGGTGATACGGGATTCAATGGTGTAGTTTCTCTTTGATATCCATCCGTATCAATTGAATTTCCAAACATTTCTGATGATGATGCTTGATAAATTTTAATAGATGGGTTTAATAATTTGACTGCCTCTAAAACATTTAAAGTTCCTATCCCCGTAACATTTGCGGTGTATAATGGTTGGTCAAAAGATATTCTTACGTGTGATTGAGCGGCTAAATTATAGATTTCAATCGGTTTAACCTCACTAATAACACGTACTAATGATGATAGGTCGGTTAAATCAGCGTAATGTAATTTAACTTTATCGTATACTTTATCCAATCTTGATGTTTGATTTTCTGATACTGAATTTCGTTTTAAAGTTCCGTGAACTTCATATCCTTTTTCTAATAAGAATTCTGCAAGATAAGAACCGTCTTGACCATTAATCCCAGTGATTAGTGCTATTTTACTTTCTTGTTTTGTCATAATTTTCTATAAACCAATTTATTGTTTCTTTTAATCCCTTTTCAATTGGGGTAAATTCAAAATTAGGTAAATATGATTTTAATTTTGAATTGTCGGATGGTTTTCTAAATTGTCCATCCGGTTTTGAGTTATCAAATACTACCTTCCCTTTAAAGTTAAATTCTTTTACTAATAAGTCAACTAAGTCCATAATACTAATTTCAACAGAATTACTGAATATTATTGGTTCGGATTCATCATAATTGTCTAAAGCCCATTCAGATAATTTAGCAACATCTTTAGAATAAATAAATTCTCTTAATGGTGTTCCACTACCCCAAACAACAAAATCCGTATTGTCTCTTTGAGCGTTATACATTTTATGTAGTAACATTGGTATTACGTGACCTGAATTAAGTGAGAAATTATCATTTGGTCCATATATGTTTGTTGGTATAACTGAAACATAATTTAACCCATATTGTTCTCGGTAAGCCCTGATTTGAATATCAGCCATTCGTTTAGCGTAGGCGTATGGATAATTTGAAAAGTGAGGTTCTCCTAAATGAATCTTTTTTTCTGTAATAGGGTATTCAATATTGTCTGGAAATACGCAAGTGGATAAAAATGATACTAATTTTTTAACTTTATGTAATCTACACGATTCAATAACATTAGTATTAATCATTATGTTATCATAAAAGAATTCTCCTTTATAATCCATATTGGCACTAACACCACCAACTTTTCCAGCACAATGAATAACGTGAGTTGGTTTATAATAGTCAAACATTTTATTGGTTTCTTCAATATTTCTTAAGTCATATTGTTTACCAATTTTTACATCAGAGATAATGGAAGAACCAACTAAACCATTACCACCGGTTACTAATAATTTTCTCATATATTCTCGTTAACAATTTTAATTACTTTAGTCACTTCTTCTTCAGTCATTTGGTGGTTATTAGGTAAGTATAAACCATATTCGTGAACTAATTTTGAGTTTGGTAATTCTTGTTTACCATATCTTTCATACCAAAACGGGTGTTCATTTATTGACCCACAAATTAAAGGTCGACATTCAATATCATTATTTTGTAACTCAGATATTAATTTATCAAGATTTTTTGTGATTATTGGGTAAGAAAAGTTTGATACATAAGAATTACTTGTTGGTTTCACATTCCAAAAACTATTATTAATACCTTCTTGATATCTCAAATAATTTTTATTTCGACCTTCAACAATATCATTTAATTTCCCCATTTGTTGAATCCCAATGAATGCTTGTAAGTCTGTTGCTCGTAAATTAAATCCTGGATAATAAAAAGTGTATAATGATTTGAAATCATTAATTTTATATTTTTCACGTAATTCTTTTTGTTTTGATATAGGTAAGTCTCTATCCCACCCGTGTGACCTAATGGATAGTAAAATATGGTATAAGTCTTCGTCATCAGTTGATATCATACCACCTTCTATTGTTGACATATGGTGTCCAAAATAAAAAGAAAACGTAGATAAATCACCAAAAGTTCCTAAATGTTTTTCATCATATTTTGAACCTATTGATTCACAAGTGTCTTCAATTAATAAAATATCATTTTCTTTACATAATTCAATTATTTCAGACATATGATTTGGAAACCCTAATACGTGAACTAAAATAATAACAGAAGGATTTTCTTCTTTAATTAAAGTTTTTAAGTGATTAATGTCTAATCCTAAATTATCCATATCACAATCACACATAATAGGTGTTAGACCTAATTGTATTGCAGGTGTTACAGTTGTAACCCAAGATACTGCTGGTACAATAATTTTATTGTTTTTTAATTTACCTGACAATATTAATGAATATATTGCAGCCAAATTAGCTGATGACCCTGAATTAACAAATACCGAATATTTGCAACCTAACCATTTAGACCACAAATCTTCAAAAGTCGTAGTTAATTCTCCTTTAGTTAATCTTGGGTTAGTTTTTAACCATTCTATTAACTTGTTGATATCATCAAAATCAATCGTGTCTTTTACTAATTTAATACTCATATATGTCTTTAATTGTTAAGTTAATGAGGTCATCATAATCAATTGTTTTATCACAACAATAATATCCACCTCTTTTTGTTTTTAGATTATTAGAATCATCATATTCAATGTAATCTATAATGTTTTTATTTAATTTTGCAAATATGTCCTCAATAAATTTTTGGACGTTAATTAATTCTCCGGAACCAATAATACAATCCTCATTAACCTTTAATGAAATGTCTACAATATTTTTTGGGTGGGTTAAATCTCTATTAAAATTTATATCTCCGATAGATATTTTTTTATTATTTAATATTGAATCAAATATTTTACCAAAAAGAAATCCTTCTTTTCTATAAACTGAATTGAAATTAAATGGGTATATAATAATTACGTTAGAATAAACGTCTCTATTATTGTTAATGTAATTACAAAGGATTTCTTTTGATTTAATGTATGGGGAATAATTATAATTGTAACTATCTTTTAACGATATACATCCATCATATTTGTTCCACAATTCTGATGTTGAATAAATGATGATTTTATTTGAGATATCTTTAAATTTATTAATAACCTCTATAGTATAATCAACATTAGTTTTTACAAAAAAATCCTCAGACTCATTTAAAAAAGTCCTTTGTTCCGCAAACAACAAAAAAACTTTATCATATTGTTGGGAACAAACTCTATCAAATTCAATATTTCTAGATGATATTTTTTCAAAAGTATCGGGGAAATAATAACTTAATTGAGACGTATTACCTATTATTAACGAAGGTTTAAGTGTCATAATTTTAATTTTCTCCCCAAGTATGGAAGCTTATAACTTCTTTATCTAAATTACTATTAATTAATTCAATTATTTCTGAGTCAGTCCAAAATGGGTTATGTGTGGATTCTCTCCCAAAAAAATTATAATTTAAATGTTTCACATCTACTTTATCTCTATGATATTTAATGCAAAAATTACCATATAATTCGTAATCGGCTGGATAACAATCCCCATTTACATTATTATATATAATTTCTAAAAAATCATTAACATCTTTACAATTTGATTTATTTAACAAATCTTTTACTATTTGTTTATTATACATCATAAATTCAGAAATGAATGAATGGTTATATTCTCTTCCAAATCCTAATAAATTATTAAAGTTAAAATATGGTGTGTGGTGTTGGTCTCGACATAAATATAAAGTTGTTTTATCTTCCTCAAAAAAGTTAATTTCTTTAAGTATTAAACAATCAGACTCAATAATTAAAAAATCATCGTTTAATGTAACATCTTGGAAAATTTTCAACAACATTTGATAAATCCAATTTGGTCTATGGTTAATTCTTGATTTATCAACCTTTAAAATATTACTTTCTAAATGTAAAAATACAGGTTTATCTGTTAAAGTTTTTATTAATTCTAAATCGGTAAATTCTTTTCTTTCACTTAAAATTAAGTGTATTGAATCAAACTTTAAGTTTTTTTGAGAATACTCAACAATAAATTTAATATTATTGAAATCTTTTTCGTGGGATACAATTACTATGTCGTAGTTTTTCATTTTAATTTATTTTAGCTTAGAAATAAGTTTAATCTTTTTGAGTGAATATGTAAAGAATTTATTTTATATCTATTGTTATTATAACTCACGAATGGTATTCTTAAATTATCAATAACTTCAAATGTTATTGGTATATTTGAATAACTAAATTCGGTCCCAATGATACTATCCGGTATTAGACTAACACCCGGAGACCCTGGTGTTCCATCAAGAAATTGACCATATGTCGCCGGGTCAAAAACGGATTGATAAAATTCAAAATCTGTAGTTAAATTATTATTTGGGGCTATTGGTAAATTAATTAATTTATCAGGGTTGTTTACTTGATATATGTGAAGTAATCCCATTTCATTTAAATGGTCGATACCAAACGAAAATAAATCTAATTTAGATTCTAAGTAGTGATTTATTTCAGTCAATAAATGATTAAAAGAGTCTAAAGTATCCACATACATAAATCCGGTCATAATTTTATTGTTAGTACCTCTTGTTATAGAAATTTGATTATGATACAAATTATTTTTAACAATTAAATTTTCAATAGTGTTTAAATTTTCGTATAACATAATGTCATTTTCAAAATGAAAAAATTTACTAACATTGTGTCTTAAACAATATTCATAAATAAAAAACAACCTTGCTGCGGTAACACACCAATAATCAGGTGCACCATAAAGAATATTTTGGTGTACGGTATTAATGTTACCATAACCAAAATTATTAATAAAATTATTAACCCTATCGGTAATTAATTCCTCAATTGGGTAAGTTTTAATATTATGCGTTTTGAATATTTCGTTTTCACAATTAACTTGGTTAACCAAAAAAACGATATCATAGTTATTATTAAATTTTCTAACTTGTGTTAAAAACGTATTCAAATACTCAGGTAGTTGAAGTCCAATGTGTGTAAGTATTAACATATTAAATATAAGTAAAAAAAGATGTTTTTATTCCGGGTGGTGAGAATGTGTCACCACTATTATAGTTGAACCAATTATTTGGTGCTATTGTTATTTTATTATTTTGTGATAACCAAGATGCCCACCAAGAAAAAGATGAGTTTGGAATTATCTTGTATTTAGATTGTGAAATTAAATAAAAATCAATTTCTGTTGAGTTACTTAAAACCTCAAATTCGGGAAACATTTTTTTACCCTCATCAACATCATCGGTTATAACTAAAAATTTAATATTTGGGCTCAATTCTTTTATATGGTCGATTGCTTTCAAATAATAATTAATGGGTAAAAAATATTGTGGAATAGTTTTGTAATCAGTACCTCTTAAATGTATGTAGCAATATTCATCAACACTATATCTACTTAGTAATTCTTTAGATTCATTAACAATACTTTCATTAAACTTATACCAATCATTTAATATTATATCTCTATATTCTAACAGATATGAATCTGATTGATAAAAATCTGTCAAAAGTGTTCCGTCTGTTACATTTCCAATATTAGCATCTCCAAGTGATTTATATATATTTCCGTCATTGATTCCATAATCGATACTAAATAATTTTTCACCGGTCCAATAGTGAGGATTTGAGTCGCAAGACATCTCTAAATAATGAGATGTTTTTTGTGAACAATAACCGTAAAAGGATATTGATTCTTCTTTATTTTTTGGAATATAAAAATTACAATTTTGTTTAATAGATGATATTCTACAAAAAGCATATTGAAATAAATTATTACCTAACCGACCATTTAAATAAACTGTAATCATTTTTATTTAAAAAAAATTATTTATTTTTTATTAATTCATAAAAATTATTTAAATTTTCCAAATAATTCTCTAAATATGTTTTATTTAACCTATAAGAAAAATCATTACAATTCCAAGGCGCTTCTATGTGTAAATGATGTTGAGCTATTGTATTTTCATCAGACCCTCTCCAAAAAGAAACTTTTTTATTTTCTATCATTTTATGATTATTAGTGAAATATAAATTTATAATAGGTTGGTCACTACCTATTCCGGAATGGTTGTTTATATTTGATAAGTTATTGGACATTTCCAATAAATCACTTAATGTGTTTTTCTCAATTAGTGAGGTGTTAAACGATAGATGTCCTGAATTAAAACCAAATTTATCTAAATCATAATTTTGACGAAGGTTTTCTAATAATTTGTTTTTTTCTGATTCAGGAAATGATTGACAAAAATATTGATGTACTCTGAATGGCTCAACTTCGACGTGTAATATAGGTTTCTGACAATCACTTTGTTCTACTATAGTATTTAAATCCCCAAAAATAGTAAAGTCACAATCTAAGAATGTTAAAAAATCCCATTTTTTAAAAAACTCATCAAAAATATAAAATTTTGCGTAGTAAAAATTTTCCATTTTTATTGGTAATATATGTACCCCAAATTTTCTAAAATCGTCTAATAAATTATCTTCAACATTATTTGCTATCAAACAAAGGTCACCGGCCCATTTACCTTGATTTACAGCAGAATAAAACAAATATTTTGAGTGTTCTAAATAGTTATAATCGGAAACTATAACAAATACTTTTTTCATATATTTTTTTGTATTTTATTTAAAAGTTTAATTGTGTTTAGTGTTATTTTTTTATTATCGTTAAACTCGATATTATTATTTTTTAAATCATTAATTATCTCAGATAAAGGGTCGTTTAATGGGTTTGAAAAATTTATTAATACGTCATCTATTATTATTTTTTTTTCTTTACCATTTAAATAAGTTCTATCATAATTAAATTCAGACTTTAAATCTCCACTAAATAGTGATAGGGATAACTTGTCTTCTGATACATTACAATAATTAACTTCCCAATTATTATTTGACAAGTCTAATAATAGGTATAAGTCGTGGTAAAGTAACCTATTAAATAGGTTTTCATTGAATGTGTCTTCATATTTATTCCAAACAAATTTAATTTTATTAAATTCTTTGTTTGAAATATTTTGATATTCATTACGATATAAAAAAATATTATCAACAAAAATATTTAAATTATTTTTATTTGATAGTTCAAATAATTCTGTTGCTTTATCAAAGTCACCGGTGAAGGGTTTTTCACAAAAAACATTTTTATTATATTCAAGACATTTTTTAACAATATCATAATGTGTTTCTGTTGGTGTACAGACAAACACATAATCAACGTCAAATTTACTTAAAATATCATCAAGATTATCTTTAGAGTTTGCAATGTATAATAAATCAGTTTGAACTTCTAATTTAGATTTTACAATTGACCCCCAGTATCCGTTACCTATTAGTAGTGTTTTCATTTAATATTTTTAATATTTTTTCAGACATTAACCAACAAGTAGTTATTTTACCTGACAATAATGTTATTATTTTTTTATCACCAACGTTATTGAGAGTTAACGTACTTAAACGTTCATCGTCATCGTTAATTGGTAATGCTCTAACTGTTCTCCAATAAGATATTTTCTCACAATCTTTTAAGAATGGGTAGTAAGTTTTTGAAGATTCGTATATTTCATTTATTTTGTCATTAATATACTCCGGGTCATTATCAACCCAATCATTTGGAATCACATAATCCTCAATTTGTTTAAGAACCGAGTGTTTTACGTGGTATAATAAAAAAGTATTCGTTTCAAACCCTTTTGGCATAATAGTACAATACTCACCATCCATAATTGTTAAACCAATCTTATCAGAATTCATTTTAAATATTGGGACAATAACATCTTGTAATTTTAACTTTATGGGTTCGATATTGAACAACCCATTAATTTTATTAATATTACGATATGTTGTATTAATAACAACATCAAACCCGGATAAGTCTGAAACGGACGTTATTGTTTTATTTAAAATTAGACTAACTTTTGAATTTTTTAATCTTTCTGATAAATCGATTTTAATAGATTCAAAATCAAATATTGGTTCATTAGTTATTGTTGATAAAGTAATATTGCTCATATCCACTTCAATATTATTGGGGGATGATTCTTGGTAATATATGTCTAATTCATCACAAAATAGTTTAAACTCATCACCGGATATTTTACCATTTTTCTCAATTAAATAATAATTTGGAAAATTAGTTAATACTGAATTTGAAAAATTATTATAAAATAAATCATATCCGTCTAAACTTTGTTTTGCAGTTTTAATACTTCTTGGATAATGAAACCCAAAATGTAATCTATTGTGGTTACATTTACTGGCTTTAGTCATTATATCATTTTCACATTCTACTAATGTTACATCATACCCATTTTTGGATAATGTTAGTGCCGTTGTAATACCAAAAATACCGGCACCAATTACTATTACTTTCATATGGAATTTTGTATTTTATTCTTCCAATAATCAAAATCTAATTTAGTTAAATCAAATTTTGTTTCAGATATTCTTTTATATTCTGAAATTAAAAAATTTTCATCAGTTAATTGTTCCCAATCATCCAACCAACAAATTGGTAATTCCCTCCAATTACTATTATTAATATTTTTCTTTTGAATTGGAATTGTGTTAACGTATAAAGATTCCCAAGGCTGGTGGACATCAATCCCATTACCTTCAGGACAAATCATAAACTTATGATTATATAGGTTATCAAGATATTCATCATAACCCAGACCATTTCTACCATATTGTGTTGTGACATATGGTTTATCGTTTAACATATCATAAATTGGTTGTCTAACACCCGGATTATTTAATATGTTTAAATTTAAATAAACCAAATTTTTAATATTTTTTGGTGTTGAATTAATGTTAAATAATTTCTCAATTTTTCTTGTTTCCGGAAACCATTGTGAATTTTCCAAACCAATAGGTAATGACTCAATAATCTCTGATTCGTAATTAAGATTTTGTCCAAACCATTTTTTTAAATTTTTAGGGATTTTTTTAACATCAGCGTCATAATGTCTAATAGGGTTATCTGTTATATTACCATCACTGTTGTGTGATACCAACACAAAATCGTGTGTAAAATTAATATTATCAAAAAATGAATTTACATCGTGTGTATCACAATAGTAAATTTTATTGTTATCGTATATTTCTCTAAATTTTTGTCCTTGTAAATAATTCATATTTTAAAAAATTAATTTTCCTTCGGAATAGGTTACGTTTATTTTTGTCCAAGAATCTAAATATATGTCTTGGAAATTATATTCTCCGGCAGGCCCAAACCAAAGGCTTGGAGTGTATACTTTTTTATTTATGTTATTATTTAAAAACGCTCCCCACCAAGAAAATGTTGAGTTTGACATTATGTTATTTTTACATAACGACATAAGCCATAGTTCTTCATAATCTTCTAATTCAGTAACAATAATTTGATTTGGATATGATAGATTTTGTTTTATCCAATCAACGTCATCTGAAAAAATAAATAACGTTGAGTAATCACCATTTTGTCTGATTGCTTCATCGATATATGTTTTATCTATAACAGGAAGAACGTGACTTATTGTTGTGTAATCACCTCTTCTAATGTGTACAGATAACGTTCCATCATTATTAATTTCTGGATATAATGATTTTACTTTATTGATGAACTCCTCTGTTGGTTGGAATAATTCTTTTATTTTTTCATCATAACCTAAAAAGTTTTTATTACTCTGAAAATAACCAAAAAATTCTATAGACGTATACCAAGAAGGATTAAGTGGTGTATATCCCCAACCTGACTCAATTCGTATTGTCTCAGGTATATCATTAGTAAATTCAACATTTCTGAAAATATTGTCTAAATATTTTGTTGGTTGATTGGCTTGCATCGGTGTATACGATGACGGTCTAAATTTAGTCGGGATATTATTTTTCCAACCTTGACAGATTGCGTGAGACATTTGGAACATTTGATTCCCAATCCCTCCCATTAAATAAGCTGTTGATATTATTTGTGACATATTATTTTATTAACCAGTTATAATCCGTTGTTGATTCCTGAATATCTGAAAAATTAACTAATTGACTTGTTAATGCTGGAGTAAAAGAATAACAATTAAATATTTTTTGTAATTTAACGTATTCAACATCTAACGGTTGTTGACCTCTTTCTAATAAAACTTCTATATGGTCAAATACAGACGATTTAATCCCAATAAAATGTGCTGAGTATGTTGAGTGTAGTTTTACAACTCTATCATTAATTTGTTGAGGAGGATTAACTCCCATATGAGTATTGTGATTACCTCCCATATATAACATATCCCAATCATTAGGTAGTTGATTAAAATAATCTTCAAAATTAACAATCTCATCATTGAACACACAATCGTCCTCAATAATTAAAATGGTCTTATAATTATTTTTCTTTGCGTTTTTAATAATATCTAAATTAGATTTTATTACACCAATCTCACCTGGTTTTAAATTATGTTCATTAGTTAAATTTAATTGTTTACCGTCATATGCTGAAAATCTTTCAAATTCACCTAAGTTATGTTTCTCGACTTCTTTAGTAAAATTTTCTAATCTATCCGGTCTTCGGTCTAAATTAATACAATATACTTTATCAAATTTTTCAAATAATTTCATTACTATAGTTTTTGTTTAATATTTTTTGGTGTAATTCAATTTGATTAACGTTAGCTTCAGAAGATACCGTCCCATCAATTTCGTGATGAAAATATATAAATAAAGGTTTAGGTATTCTTTTACCCAAATATCCGTTAATCCCCATTCTAAGCCATAAATCATAATCTTCCCACCCTTTTAATTCGACATCATATCCGTCACATTTATCAAATGCCTCTCTGTGAAACATAGAACAATTAACAATAAATGGTCCTTTATTTAATCTTTCTAATGACCATTCAGGTCTTACCTCAATACCTTGAGTTTGCCCAATATGATGAGTATCACAATAAACCGGACTTATATTTTTATTGTTTTTCAATATGTTAACACATAATTGGATATAGTCAGGTTGAACCATATCATCGGCATCTAATGGTAATATTAAATCACCATTAGAATTTTTAATTCCATTATTTCTTGCAGAAGAAGGTCCTTGATTTTCTTGATGAATAATTTTAACATTTGGATGGTCTTTAATACTATCTAATTTTAATTTAACATAAGTGTTTGTAGACCCATCATCGACAATAACAATCTCTATGTTTTTGTAAGTAGAGTTAAATACTGATTGTAACGCCTTTTCAAATTGAACCCCATAATTATAAATTGGTATTATTATAGAAACCAAAGGTAATTTTGGATTAATTTTACTTATAGGGTATTTTGATTCTAATTTAATAGGTAAACTTTCTTTGTATTTTTCTAAAAATAATAATCGATTCTGTTCCCATTGATTATTAGTCATACCAATAGAAAGATGTGTTAATGGAACATTTGAAATTGTCCCAATTTTAACGCCTAATAAATGATTACTCATACAAAATGAAGTATCATAAAAATGAAATCCGGTAAATGATTCGTCAAAATTAGTTTTTAAATTACTTTTTTTAACCGCAAAGAAAAGTCCATCAACAATGATAGAATCAATTACTTTATTACCAAATGGTTTATTATATTCAGATAACCATTTTCTACCTTCGTGTTGGTGATAAACTTGACCAATCATCTCACCCTGTATGTCCCACCATCTTCCAGAACTAGGGTAATATGATGTCCCGGCAACACCTAATATACCATATTCAGGTTTTTTAACAAAATGTTCTAAAACTCGTTTACCCCAATATTCTTTTTCAAAAATAATGTCGTTATGACAAAATACAACAATATCATTAACCGATTCGTTTAAACCTTTATTATAAACTTCAGTTAAACTATATTGATTGTAGTTTGTGTATTCTAAAATTTGAACATTTTTTAAACCAACAGTTTGTAACAAATGTTGTTTAAATTTGTTATTATAAGTTTCGTCTTTATGTGTTGAGTAAACTATTGTAATCATAATATACCTGTAGAACCAAATCCGTTAGCTCCTCGTTCTTTTTTATTTATTTTTGCAACTTGATTTAAATCAACCCAAGCACCATTTACAACAGGACATAAAACTGCTTGACCAAATTTCATACCTTTTGGGATTGTCACCTCAGTAGGGTTTGTGTTGAATATAATTCCTTTAACTTCTCCTGTGTATCCATTATCTACGGTTCCCGGTGAGTTTAAAACCATAAGACCTTGATTGATAGCTAAACCACTTTTTGTTCTTACTTGAATTTCAAAACCATCTCTAATATCAAAGGCTAACCCACTTGGAACTAATGCTCTACCAAATGGGGGTATAGTAACCTCTTCTGTTGAATGTAAATCAAATCCTGAGTCACTATCGTAATTGTATTTTGGATGGATTGTGTCCGGATGAAGTATTTGATAAGGTAAATCTAATTTAGTGTTATTTTCAACAATATTTTCTTCAATTTGTTTTAAATCAACATCCATTTCATTTAAAATGTCATCATAATTTATCTCACCAGTTTCAGATGAAAAAGTTTCTTGTAAATTAAGCAATCTATCTCTTAATTTTGCTAATTCGTCAAAATTATCCATTATTCTAATTCTTTTAATTTTTTTATTACGTCAATCAATACCAATACATCACGTTCGCAATAAGCTGTGATTTCAGGTAACATATTTTTATTCCAATATGCGTCGTGAACTTTATCTCCGGTAACATCACCTTCCTTTGGTGAAGGGACATCCATACAAGAACACATTAGGTCTAATGACCCAATTGCTGTGTAGGCTCCGTACTGCCAAATTTCTTTGGTATCAATAGCTTTAATCTCCCACGGCTTAGTATCATATGACGGTAAGATTGATGGGGGCATTAATCCATTTATAATCATTCTTTTTGCCAACATTGGAATATCAAAATTCTTAAGATTGTGACCACATAGATAAAAATCTAATTTACCACAACGATTAAGTAATGATTGACATTCTTTTAATAATGATTTTTCATCGTCACCTGAAAATGATTGTTTTTTAATATCACCGTTGTCCATAACAAATGCGACACTAACACAAACAATTTTTGCAAACTCCGGAACTAATGCAGCTCTTTTTTCAAAAACCTTATCGGTAGAAAAACCGGCATCTTCCGGAAATCTTTTTTGGAACCAATCGAAATATTTCTCAAATTGTTTTGCAACATTTGGATTACTAACTTGACACTCGGTATAATTTTTACAACCACCTACTGTTTCAATATCAAGAAACAATATTTTACTTAAAGGTATTTTTATCATTTTTATTTTATTAAAGATTTGTAAAATTCTGCTCTATTTTTTGTTACAATATTTAAATCGTATTTATCCTTAACGGTATTATATAATCTCTCACCCAATACTTTAATCATTTCAGGATTTTGAACCAATTTCTTAATCGATTTAGCCCAATCACTATGATTTCTATTTTCAGGAATTAGAATAGCGTTACCTTCTTCATTAAACTCACCATTTTTTAAACAATGAACTAAATCAATTGTATAAGGACCAATCTCAGACGCAATTAACGCTTTTTTATAAAATCCAGCTTCAATCACTTTTAACTGAGATTTCATTACATTAAAAATATGGTTTTTAATTGGTGCCAAAGATATATCAAATTTTGAATAATTCATAGCATAAGTAGTAACAGGTTTAGTCCAAACTCGAACATATGGTAAATTATTTCCTGAATTGTATTCACCTTCTTTAAACTCTAATAAAAACTTTTTATAGTCATCATCGATTGTCTTATAGTTAGTGGTAAAAATCTCTTCATAACGAGCCCACACTGTTTCGTGAGGTAAAATATCTCTTTGTTTTTCTTCTCCTGTTTGTGGGTTAATTTCCGTAACAGTCCCTCTTGTATCGAACCCACAAATAACGTATTGTAATTTATCGTTAATATCTTGATTTTTTTGTACAAACCCGCCAAGTAATTCTAAGTCGTGTAAATGAGATGAACCACCTAACCATCCTACTCTAATTTTATCTGATGGAGGTGTTGGTTGATTAAATTGTAATTCTTTTGGATTAATTGCGTTTGGAAATACAATAACATTTTTGTTTAATTTTTTAATTTCATTTGCAAAAATATTCGTAGTGGTTGTTACATATGACGCAACTTTTAAGTTTGCCTTAATTTTCTCATCAATTTTATGTTTAACAATAATATTATGTATTGGATGTTCCTTAGTTGGTAACCAATAATCATCAAGGTCAATAATAACAATAATACCAATTGATTTTAACCATTCAATTAATTGAGGTGCGATATTATAATCTTGCCCAATTGTTCTGTGAGCGTGAACTATCTGATATTTTTTCCAATATTCGACATTATTTATCTGTGGTTCGTAGTCAATATCTACGTGGAAGTCATCCGGATACAGGTTTTGTAGGAATACGTGGGGGTCAACTGACCTAAATTTACCTTGATTTAACCAACGCCCGTACGGTCAGATGGCAGTACAAGTACGCTAATCTTTTCTTGACCGTTAGGGCGTTGAAGTGAGTTTTGTGACATAGTTTTCTATTATGATTTCTATTAATTTATTGTTGAGTTTAAGGTCACCCTCCCACACAACTTCTAAATTATAACCATAACTTTTGATTAATTCAAGTTTCTTTTTATCATAATCCCATAATTCCCAAGCAAACTTACCCTTTTTTTTATTAAAAAAATCCGATTCGTATTTTTTGGGGTTACAATGCCAATAGTCACCAAAATATTCGATAATTAAATTTAATGATGGTATGTATACATCACAAATTTTAGTATCAACACGATATGAATGAATTAGTTTATAACCCAATTGTTTTATTTCTTTAACAATTTCTTTTTCTCTTTTTGATATTATACCGGATTTAATTTTACCACTTCTCTGAGTTTGTTTCATTTGTTCTGAAATGACTTTTCTATCTAAAATACCGTTATCCCAATTTGACCTCATAATATCTCTACTCATTTGACGATATTTTTCTTGTTTCATATGGTTTTTGTCTCCG
>Ga0181356_1000328_pt1 | contig 20029 bp, 17 predicted proteins | sample Fa13VDMM110SN_FD_130104 | JGI IMG/M metagenome (GOLD analysis project Ga0181356, IMG submission 130104) | Freshwater viral communities from Lake Michigan, USA - Fa13.VD.MM110.S.N | ecosystem: Environmental > Aquatic > Freshwater > Lake | place: USA: Michigan | collected 2013-09-24 | reverse complement strand
GCCATGTTCTTAAAACAATAGTAGGTATTAAAGAACGATCACGTTTTGAATTTTGTTCAAGTGATGTCATAGGTGAAACATAAACCATTAACATCATTGTTTCATATCCTAAATCCTCAAGTTGTTTTTTCTTTTTTAATACTGGATTAATTGCTCCACCTGGGCTGTCAATTATAATGTCACGTAAATTTTCAGTTGCATCATCATATTTACCTTGAGTTGTTTTACGAGCTTGAGCCATTAATTGACCAGCTTTACTTAACTCTTCAGGACCAAAATCCTTTTGATTCATACCAATACCAGATGCTTTAAGCATTTCCTCATAAGTGTCATCAACATTTATAACTTCAAACTGATTTATTGGTAGTTGTTTAGAAATAAATGTCTTACCTGCTCCAGCAGGTCCAGTTAAGAATATTGCTTTTGGTTTATTAGACTCTTGAGCTTCTCTTAATATGTCAATTAATTTAATCATAATGTGAAAATAGGTAACCAGTAAATGGCTACCTATAAATATTTAATAAATCAATTAGCTATCTTTTCTTGGACGACCACGTTGTCCTCCTGTTGGAACATAAACTAATGATTTTCTTTCTGATGGATCTTTAGATGGTCTACCACGTTTACCACCAGTTGGAACATATGGACCTAATACTTTCTTAAGTGATGGATCTATTGCTGGTCTTCCTCGTTTACCACCTGTTAATTTACGTTTTTCAGCTTTAGCTTTCTTCTTAAAATAACGTGGGTGAACAATTAACGCATCTAAGAAAAACGCTCTTCGAGCACCTGTGTCTTCAAAACATTCATGACCACCATCTTTCCATCCTGGAGTACCTGGTTGATGAGTTTTGATATAAATAAATCTACTTCCATATTCATTATCATAATACATCGCAGGTAATACATCTATTCCCACTGTAAAATCGGTAAGATATTTTTCATCTTCTTCAAGCACATATGCTTTACGATTAATACTTTTTGCTTCTACCTCTACTACTTTCATATAATTAAATATAAGTAAATTATCGCGGTTCTCCTAAAGTTTTATTGATGTTGGTAATTTTTCTGTAGTTGGTTTTGCGTCTGGATTTTCCATCTTATAGATGTCATATACCTTTAAAAACATATCAAATTTTTCATCAATATTATCTATGGTTTTTAATTCCCATCCTTTACCTTTAATTACATCTTTTTTACCTTCACTACGTGAATTTGATTTTAACCATAAAATACCACATCCTTCAATTGGTTCATTATGTGTTTCACTCCATGCTTTAGCATAAGCGGATAATTGTAAGTAATGTGATGTATGAATTGAATTAGATGTTTTAATATCTAATAACCATAACTTACCATCAATTTTTACAATAATATCTGCTGTACCTGCGTATTCATGTTTATCAGAAAATAAATGATATTCAGTAGCTACTAATTCAGGTTTAACTTGTCCCCAAAAATCAGCAAATTTTAAAACCATTTTCCATACATCTAATGAGTATGTAACAGTTCCATCATCTTTTAACCATACAACTTCTTGACCTAACATTAATTTCTCAGCGGCATCATGTACTAATGTACCTTCTTTAGCTGCTTTTTGAGCGATAATATCAGAATTGTGTCCTACATCTTTCAACCATGAATGAAAGAATTGATTCTTTGGAAAGAAATTTAAAATGTTAGTTATAGATGGATAAAATTTATTATCTCTTCTATAAAATCTTTGATCTAATACGTTTACTTGTTTGTTGTCGGCACTGTATTCAATGATCCTTTTAATTTTTGGATCATGAATAATGTTTGAATGTTTTTCAATCATGCTAGTTCTAGTTTTTTATAAATTAGTTCGCCTAAACTCAGTTGGTTAGCATCATGAACTAATTTGGTGAATTTTTCAAAGCCCATATCTGATGGATCTTTGTCTTGTAAGTCAACTAGGTACACATCTTTACCTAAATTGAGTAATTGTTCAGCATATTTTAATGCATCTTTTAAAGCATCTCTATCTAAAGCGACATATACTGTTTTAACTTCTGATGTTACTAATTTCATCATTAATGCTTTAGGTATGGTTTTTCCTAATAAGGGAATAGCATTACGTTTTATAGCTATAGCATCAAACATACCTTCACATAATATAACTGGAGTGCTCCAATTTATAAAATATTCAAGACCAATAATTTCGTTCTTGTTACATTTTGGAGCATCGTACTTTTTAGTTGATTTTGGATCTACAGATCTGGCAATAAAATAATTAATTCTGCCATCTTTATCATAGGATGGAACTATAACTCGGCCGCTATATCTGCCTTCTTCACAATAACCTATATTGTATTTAAGTATATCTGACTTGGTAATGCCTCGTTTTTTTAAATACATTAAAATGTGTTTAGCCACAATATCAGTACGTGACAGGTTAGTAAGTGACTTATATTCTTTAGGTAATTCAACAGCATCAATTATTTTTTCCTCTGTATCTCTGGCTGTAAAGCCTAACATAGATTTTAATTCAGCTATTTTATCATGACTAGCTTTTAACTTCTTAAATAAACCTACTAATGTTTTACCTTTAGCATTACAAACCCAACAGTGCCAAAAATTCTCACCTTTTTTGTTAGGTACTAGATTAACTTCTAATTTTGGTTTTGCGTGATTACAAAAAGGACAATGAAAAGCATAATTGTTATTGCTTGTTTCTTTTCCCTTTCCAAGTACAAAACTAACTGTGCTTAATAAGGCATTATTAATCATGATCGAAATATAATAAACTATTTCAACGTATCAAAGTCTTTTCGGAAAAACTTACCTAAAATGTTATCGTTATATGAGGGAATATGGAGTACGTTTTCACGCATCTGGTAGTACATCTCAAAGTATGTGAGTTGTTTTTTGGTTTTGCAAAGTTGAAGTATTAATCTTTCAAATTTATCTTCACCTAATTGTTTAACATCTGATTGTAATTCTTTGGATGAACTCCAGTATTTTTGCCAACCACTATCTACTTGTTCTACTTTAGTAGTAACAGCACGTCCTCGAGTTATAGGCATCAACACCATCTCTTTCTTACCTAATTTTTTCTTTTTGTTGTAAACAAATGATTTTTTACCAACATAAAACTTACCTGATTCTAAGTTAGTAATTTTGTAAATGAAACCAAAATAATCTGATGAAAATTTTTCATCAAGTTCTAGTTTTGTTCCATCCACTTCATATAACCAATTACTCATAACTTATTTTATTAAAAATCATCTTCTGCAAACCATTCTTCTGTTTGTAATATATTAAACATTTCATTATAAGTATACTCAGGATATTCCTCAGAATATACAGATGGTCTACCTTCATTAATATTATATTTCACAAATGTTTTAGTTCTATCAACTGATAGTCTTATAGTATCTAGTGAAGTTTCTTTTACTTCATCAAAATTTATTTGATTAGATATTTCAATAGGTATAATTAAAAATCTTATATTAGTATATTGTTCTTCCATTGTTACAAATTATATCTTGGTTGGTAATAATTATAAGCAGCAGTTACTTCAGCTTGAGATAATGCTCTATTATATTGTCTACCTAAATAAATATTTCCTTTAAATGGTTCATCTGAACCATTACCTGATCCAAAATAAATACCAGCTGAACCAGCATATGGTATAAATGCTGTATCTACTGTTCCTCTTTGAACACCATTAACATATACTTTACATCCTGTTCCACCAATACCACCTGTGAATACTATATGATATTTTGTATTTTCTACCAAACCAGCTCCTGATGTTGTAAATTGATTATCAGTAGTATTAATTACTTCAATATTTCCACTAGATTTAACACGTATTCTTAATCCATTATTAAAGTTTTTAGCGTAGAAGTTACCATTATTAAATCCACTTGTTCCAACTTTTATAATAGTTTCATAAGACATATTTTCTCCTAATTGTATATCAGTATAATTAGAAGTTATCATATAATCATTTGTTCCATCAAGTAATATAGATGCTGGAGAATTAGAGTCATATGTAGGACCATTAACTAAAGAAATCTGATTATTATTATATAAGTTTGTAACTATATTTCCAGATCCTGGATAACTTAATTTATTATCTATATCAAAATTTAAAACTAAACCAGCTGTAATAGGATGAGGAGGAGGTGTTATGTATAAATCTATATAAGTCTGGCATATACTATTATATGATTTTACTTGAATAGTTGTAGCTAAATCAGGTACTACATATGATATATAACCAGCTTTTAATGTTTCTAAAGAAATATTTGCTTCAAATGGATTATAAAAACCATCCACATCTGAGAATAGATTAAATGGACCTGTTCCTTCATCAGCTCTTGTTAATGTTATTCTAACTGTTTGTGCCATATTATAATGATGATAATCTTATTAAAGTTCCTCCTGGTGTTGTAGAGTAATATAAATCTACATCAATGAAATCTGCTGTTCCACTAGCTCTATAAATTCCAAATTGATAGCTTTGACCTGGTGCTAATGTTACAAATGATGTACTATAACTTACAAATCCATAAGTACCATTTACAAAAATTGGCGAACCACCGCCTGAACTAAATGATGCTGGTCCTGTACTTGTTGGACTTATACCAGCTCCTAAGTAAATATATAAATTAACTCCTGTATTATTAGTAACAATACCTTGTGGTGATGTATTATATACATAATACCATGGTAAAGTTCCAGCTATATAACTTAATGTTGGTGTTGCTGAAGAAGGAGAAGGTGTTATACTAGGTGTTCTAGTAGGTGTTATAGAAGGTGTTATAGTTATACTAGGTGTTCTAGTAGGTGTTATACTAGGTGTTGTTGTTTTAGTAGGTGTTATAGTTACACTAGGTGTTTTACTAGGTGTTCTAGTTACACTAGGTGTTCTACTAGGTGTTCTACTAGGTGTTATTGTTGGTGTAGGTGTTACACTAGGTGGATTTGGATTACCTGTTAATAATTCAGCTGTACCCTCTATAATACAAATTGGTGATGGAGAAGGTGTAGGTGAAGGTATAAAATAATTTCTATCAACCCATGTTGTATCAAACTTAACTAAGAATGTCATGTCTGTATTAGCTGCTAAAGACATTGGAGCAGACATTTTTGCTATTGCTAATAATTCTTGAGCATCATTATATAAACCAACAGTTGTAGTATAAGGTGAAAATTCAGATCCAGTATAAAAATTTTTTAATATACCATAATTTTCATTTGAACCTGTATTAATATAAAATACATCACCATTTAATGAACTACTATATGGAGTTAAAGCACCTTGACTACCTGATAATATAGTAGGATTATATGTTAGATTATATTCATAATCCTTAATAGTACATTTTACAAAATTCTCATAAACAATATGACTGTTTTGAAATTTTATATTTTTTATAGTTGTATTTACTGTTCTACTCCTCATAATTTATTCCATTTTAGGGGTTACTACAAGTTCCTGCAATATTAGTAACAGTATTATCTAGATAATTAATACATACACTTATAACTCCACTTGAACATCCTAAAAACACACCACCTCCAGTATCACAAGGATTTAAATTATAATTATCTTGTTGAGATCCTACTGGAATAGTACCAAATACATTTAATTCCTCTATATATGATGAATTAGATTCAGTAGAAATAAACTCATTACCTCCCCCATATCCTGGATCAAGAAGAAATTGTTGTACTTGTACAGTTAATGAATAATTAACAGATACAGTAGCTGGTTTGTTTAAATAAATACTATAAATTAAATTATTCTTACATTGTCCTGGTACACAAGATATAACATCTGCTGATTTAGTAAGTACTACAGGTAATCCTGATGATGGTGTAGGTGATGGAGTAACAGTAACACTAGGTGTTCTAGTTACACTAGGTGTTATACTAGGTGTTCTACTTGGTGTTACAGTAACACTAGGTGTTATAGTTACACTAGGTGTTCTAGTAGGTGTTATTGTTGGAGTAATACTTGGTGTTACTGTAGGTGTTGGTGTTGGTGATGGTGATAATGAAGGTAATGGACAAAATTCTAAATCTAAAAAAGGCGCTATATAATCTGGATCTAAAACACTATTAGATTTGGTAATACCAGTCTCCACCTCATTATCTGTAAAATATTGAGCTAGATTTGTATATGCTTTATAACCAGTATTTGCCATTTATTTTAAATCTTAAAGCCCACATGGTGAATAATCAGTTACAAGACCTGAACCATTAAGGAAAACAGGATATCTTGAACCAGAAAGTATTCTAGCAGCATACCAAGCATTAGATCCTGGGAATGGATTTGTTATTCCTAAATTAATATAATATATTGTATTATTAATTGATGGAATAGATGATAAGCTATAATATGTTGGTCCACCTGTACTTGCGTTACATGCTGCTGTTTTTGAAATAAATGCAGAACCACTACTATCAAATATATATCCATATATTAGACTACCATATTGAGTAGCTGTAATGTTATAATTAGCTCCTGGTAAAGCAATAAATGAACATGATACTAAATTTACACTACTTGAACCTGAAAATACTGCTGTAGGTGCTTGATTAAATACCACTTGATTATTATAAATAGAATCTGGTGTGGTTAAATTAACAGTTAATGAGTTAGTCACAAAAGTACCTACAACACCATTTAAACCAAAATTAGAAGATTGAGATATACTTGAAGTTATTTCAACTAATGAATTTCCTGGAAAATTTAAAGAAGCAGATGAAGCAAAGAAATTTTGAGTAGCTGAACCAGAAAATACTAAATTACCATTTACTCTAACTATTACACTAGCATTATCATTTCCAAAATAACCAAATGGTTTGTTTAAAGTTAAAGATCCTGTAGTTACTGGATATACATTTATAGAACTGGTAGCTACTGTTTGAAAATTACTATCTGATAGATCAACACAAATATTTAAATTTGTTTCATTTGTAGCTGAACTACTAACACATGGTACATGATAATAATATACTGAACTAGTAGAATTACCAGGAAAAAATTTTATATAATTGCTGCTACTTTCATTTGTTTTAACAGTTATTAAAGTATTTCTATCTGGACTTATACTAGCAGTACCTACACCACCCATAGAACAAGTAGCTAAAACAGTGTTAATTTGTCCTATTGAAAATAATCCATATCCTGGATCACAAAATATACTAGCTGTTTCTTGTCCTATATTTAAAACTGAATCATATGAACCTGACATTCCAAAGTATTTAGTTAAGCCTGGAACATTACCTAAAACAACAATATCTGTAGTAGTAATTGAACCAGTACTTTTAGCAAGAACTGAAAAAGTTTCTAATGGAGTAACAAATGTATATCCTGAACTTGATAATGTAGTTTTACTAACACTACTTGTTATTAAATTAGCTGATGAAGTATTATTAATAAAAATATTAAAAGGACCTGTGTTTGGAGAGGCGCCATTTTGAAGTGTTACTAATAATGTTGATCCTGATGGGTATGACATAGTTTAATGTTGTTTATTATAAATATTAATTAAATAAATAACTACTACCTAACACAAATTGTCTAGCAGACATTATAAATCTATTAGTTTGTATATCACCTCCTGGTGTAGTAATAGTATAAGGTATTGAGTGATTAATAATAGATACAAATATTTCTCCATCTATAGAAAATAATTCTTTAATTGTTATAAATTTATCTTCGGCGGGAGTAAATGTTTGTTCTAAAGTTAAGGTTTTACCCTCTACTTCTGCTGTTGTTAATATTTCCATAATTTTTATTTTTAAATATAAATTTAATTAAATTAATTAATAATTCCAAATTTTAAGCACATTGGCCTCCTGTTAATGATCCAGGGTAAGCTGTTACTGTAGCTGTAACACCAAAACATCCTGTACAATCATTTTGTTTAACATATGTATCTGATGCTGTATTATTACCTGATAAAATCACATAATCTATAGTTCCATTATCACAATTAAAATTTCCATTAATATTTACTGAAAATGTTAGATTCGATGTTGTGTTTGTCACAGTTTGTGAAATACAATTATTAACTGTTTGTATTGTCCATATAAAATTGCGTATTAACCCAAAATCACCTTCTCCTGTACAATCAATTACTACACTATTTAATTGTACATCAGTAAATGTAAATGCTGTAGGTCCAGCTGCTACTGATGTTGAAGGTGTTCTAGTAGGTGTCAATGAAGGAGTTCTAGTAATTGAAGGTGTAATTGTTATACTAGGTGTTATACTAGGTGTTATACTAGGTGTTCTAGTAATACTTGGAGTAACACTAGGTGTAATAGAAGGTGTTATACTTGGTGTTCTAGTAATACTTGGAGTAATACTAGGTGTTCTACTAGGTGTTATACTTGGTGTTCTAGTAATACTAGGTGTTATACTTGGTGTTATACTAGGTGTTATACTAGGTGTTCTAGTAATACTTGGAGTAACACTAGGTGTTCTAGTAGGAGTAATACTTGGAGTAATACTTGGTGATATTGTAATACTTGGAGTAATACTAGGTGTAATTGATGGTGTAGGTGATACTGTAGGAGTTACACTTAATGAAGGCTGTGGTGTAGGTGTTGGTGCTTGAGCGCTAACAACAATATCAAAATTACCTAATGGTGATGTTGAAGGAGTAACAGTAATTGAAGGTGTTATTGAAGGTGTTCTACTAGGTGTTATACTTGGAGTAACACTAGGTGTTCTAGTAGGTGTAATAGTGACACTAGGTGTTATACTTGGAGTATTTGATGGAGTTTGTGTTGGTGTTCTACTTGGTGTTATTGAAGGTGTTATACTAGGTGTTAATGAAATAGTAGGTGTTATACTAGGTGTAATAGATGGAGTAACACTAGGTGTTCTACTAGGTGATATTGTTATACTAGGTGTTATTGAAGGTGTTATACTAGGTGTTGGTGATACTGTAGGAGTTATACTTAATGAAGGTTGTGGTGTTGGTGTTGGAGCTTGAACACTAACAACAATATCAAAATTTCCAAGTGGTGATGTTGAAGGAGTAACACTAGGTGTAATAGATGGAGTAACACTAGGTGTTCTACTAGGTGATATTGTTATACTAGGTGTTATACTTGGAGTAACACTAGGTGTTCTAGTAGGTGTAATAGTGACACTAGGTGTAACACTAGGTGTTCTAGTAGGTGTGATACTTGGAGTAATACTTGGTGTTATTGTTATACTAGGTGTTATACTTGGAGTATTTGATGGAGTTTGTGTTGGTGTTACACTTGGAGTAATAGAAGGTGTTATAGTCACACTAGGTGTTCTAGTAGGAGTAGGTGATACTGTGGGAGTTATACTTAATGAAGGTTGTGGGGTTGGTGTTGGTGCTTGAGCACTAACAACAATATCAAAATTTCCAAGTGGTGATGTTGAAGGAGTAACAGTGACTGAAGGTGTTACACTAGGTGTTATTGAAGGTGTTATTGAAGGTGTTATTGAAGGTGTTCTACTAGGTGTAATACTTGGTGTTCTAGTGATACTAGGTGTATGTGAAGGAGTAGGTGTAATAGTGGGTGTAATACTAGGTGTTACACTTGGAGTAACACTAGGTGTTCTAGTAGGTGATATTGTTATACTAGGTGTTATACTTGGAGTATTTGATGGAGTTTTTGTTGGCGTTATACTAGGTGTTATTGAAGGTGTTATACTAGGTGTTCTAGTAACTGAAGGTGTAATACTAGGACTAGGTGAAGAAGAAATTCCTGGTAAAGGAAGAGTTATATCTATATAACCATTACAATCACATTCCTCTACATTTTGTACTCTAACAATAGTGGTTGCATCTGGTATTGTTGTAGAAACATAACCTGATATAAATAAAGATTTGGCTAAATTAGTTTCAAATGGAGTAACAAAGCCATCTGCATCAGAGTATAAGTCAAACGGACCTGTTCCTGCGCCAGCTGTTGTTAAAAATATTTGATAAGTTAAAGCCATTACTTAATTATATTATGATCCTGATATATATTCACAAGTTGAACCATTAACTGTTATTACATATTTATATGTTATACCACCACAAAATTTTGATGTAGTGAATGTACTACCTCCTCCTGGTGTTATTATACATTCTATAAATTCACCTGTACCTATTCCAGGTATATTTATATTTCCTCCAGTTGATTGACCAGCATTAATTGTATATGATGTTTCCCATAAATTATCATATAAATAATCATTTTCATATCCACTCACACTAAATATAGTACTACATGGAGCTGGACTATTTAATGTGATACTAATTGATTTAGCTCCATAACTTAATGTACCTGTTATCACTACAGGAGTTGATGGAGATGGAGTTATAGTAGGTGTTATTGAAGGTGTTATAGTTGGAGTAAATGTTATTGAAGGTGTTATAGTCACACTAGGTGTTATAGTCACACTAGGTGTTACACTTGGTGTTCTAGTCACACTAGGTGTTACACTTGGTGTTCTAGTCGGGGTTGGAGTTTTAGTTGGTGTTGGTGATGGACTAACTGGTGTAGTAATATCTCCATCTAAATCACAATTAATTGATGGTGATGGAGTTACAGTTGGTGATGGAGTTGGTGATGGTGAACCAGGTACACAATATGGATTTATACCTTTCCAAGCTGTATCTCTAAATGAATTTGGAATAATTGTTAATATAGCTACATTTTGCTCATAAAATACATTACCTACATATGAACTTTGAGATACATAAGTTCCATTAGAGGCAAGTACTGTACTTCCACTATAGAATAAATTATAATCTCCATCATCATATATTTTGAAAGTATTACCGTCACCAAATTCCATTTCAAATGTTGTAGGTAATATTTTTTCACTAGTTAGTGATTTAGGTATGTTTATAACATAAATTGATCCTAAAGATTCAGTGGGAAAGTATTTTATTGTTCTTGAATTTCCTAACTCAACAAATCCATTATAATAAGATGAGGTACTTAAAGTACCATCATTATAAATAGATCCTTCTCTTATTAATTTATTTACTTTTCTTGGGATAAAACTAGGATAATAAGCTAAACGAATTGAATCATATACTAAACGTTCGTATTGTCCATTAACAATATATTCTGTAGTAGGATTAAAGATGGAACTACTCATGTTCACACCTATGTTTATTAATATTTTATTTTCAGCAAAAGAAGAAGATGGTATATTCCATGTTTTATTTGCAGTGTATGGTACTACAAATGTATCGGATACATTAAGTCTTTTATAAACGTTTGCTGACATGGGCGTAACATTAGAAATCTAATTTAACTCGCAATAATAATTCTTTTGTGAAATCTTTCACTAATGGTTTATTTAATTTAGCTACAGCTAATAAATCACCTGAGTTATTATATAAACCCACTGTAGTAATATAAGTTTGAGGATTATATATTAATTGAGTGTATAATAAATTTCCGTTTGAATCAATTATAGTTGGATTGGTTGTATAATTAAATTCACTATTTTTTACACGAGTGAAGAAGTAACGTGAAGATAATGTTTCTGAACTTTGTAAATTAAATGCTGGATTTGATGATGAAATAAAGTTATATACTATTCTATTATTTGCATTATAATTAAAATTACCAGCAGCGTATTGAGATGAACTCATTTCATTAAATGATGCTCCAATACCACCTAAAGCACCAAGTGCTAAAGATAATGCTCTTGGATTTAAGATAATTAAACCTTCATCAGGAATTATAATACCATAAGATCCACTAACTGTATAGTTAGAAGATGATGGAACTGATATTTGTGAACCAGTATCAAATGATCCACTTAATATTTGATAAACACGAGATGTACCAACATAAGTTGATGTAGTGGTTACTGTTGAATCATCTACTAAACCAATTTGGTTAGCTCCATTTTTTAAGTTTAAAAAGAATAAACCTGGATTGAATGATTCTTTAAATCTTGCTCTATTAACTGATATTACAATAATGTCTCGTGAGGTGTATGAACTACCACCAAATTGGAATGGAGTAGACTCATCACCATATATTAAAGATCTAAATTGACCATATATATCTCTTGTAGGAGTTTTATCAGGTACTAAAGCATTAAAATATGCTGAACCAGAACCATTAATATTACCATAAGCTATTGTGAATTGTGATTCAGCACTAGCATTAGCAGATAGAGATATATTATCTTTATAAACATTAAGAAAAAATTTACCTGTTGAGGAATTTTCTTGTATTGAACTACTAAAAAAAGTTGTTAAGTATGAAATGTCTCCACTCCACATTGGGGCTACTATAGTATCTGAACTAAGTACTTGATCTTCTGTTTGATAAGCTCCGAAAGACATATTTTATTAAGTTTTAATAATTGATAAAGGTATAGTAATTCTAGCACCACTGTCTCTACCAATAACAGTGATTGTTGTTGTGATTGAATCTCCAGCTAAAGCATTAGTTGAGAACAATGTATTGATTGTTGTACCAATTAATGTAAATGAAGTACCAATAGCACTTTGAGATAAACTTGCACCACTTGAATTTGGAGTAGGTGAAGATACATTTAAGCCAGTTGTGTCAATACCTGTTCCAGTAAATGTACTAAGGAATCTTGAGTCTCCCACAGTCATTTGATAACCTGATGGTTCAAATGTAGAGGTAGCACCTAAATAATTAAGAGTTTGAGGAGTGATGTTAAGAGCTGCTGCTTGACGTAATGAGATAGCTGCATATCCTAAGTTTAATACAGGTAATTTACTTGTACCTCTTGGTAAAGTAACTAACTTGTACTTCATCATTTGAGTTTCATCAGTGAATGCTTCTAATAAAGGCATTGCTTCAATAGCTTCTCCGAAGAAAGCTGATCCTGATGGATGATTAGGATTATAAAGTGTATAATCAATTTCATCATCTGCTAATGCAAATTGTGTAATTTGGAATGAACCATCATTACGGGCTAACAACTCGCGTCCTTTTTTAGTTAGGACAGCATCAATTGTTACATATTGGTTATCTAAAAAAGCCATTTGTTAATTGTTGTTTAATATAAATATATTATGGGGTTAAAACTGTGCTAAATATTTTATTCTTAAGTTCACTTACTAAGTTAGCTATCTTTTGGTCAACATCCACAGCTATATTACTATTTTTAGCTACTCCAGCTGAGGTTCGTCCTGAATTTTTTCTTTGTTGAATTACAATATTTGTTTCATCAGGGATTTTTCGAGAAAAAATATATGATGTTACTGAACCTGTAACTGCAGAAGATGTACATACATTAGATATTTCACTACTAATTTTAAAAGCAGCTAAACTATTATTTGTAGTTGGTGGATAAACATCCATTATTTCATATTCATAAAATGGTTGAAAATTAGTAGAAGAACCAGATGTAAATCTAACTAAATCTCCTTTATTTAAGGAAAATGAATAATCTACATTTTCAGGCTGTGCGCTACTTCCTGAAAAAGTAAAATTACCAAAATATAAAGATTGACCTACTGAACAAGAAATAATTGTTTTATCTGTTTGATTAACAGATAGAGTAGGTACATTATCTGTAAAAGAATACTCTGTTTCAGATTTTACTCCAGCTAATGTTACTGAATTAATAAAATTAGGACCAGCATTTTTTCTTGCGTAATTACTTGAATAATCAGTTATATTAGTACCAGCTTTCATAAAAAGAGTAAATGTATGACTATTATAATTACCACTAGATCTTAATACTCTAACAGTGAGAGTAATATTAATATCATCAGCTGTAACTCCACTATTTTTTATCACCCTATATTTAGCATATTTATCATTTGCTCTTTCACTTTGAAAAACATCTATTCTGAACTCAATTGGCGTATATGCAGTATCACTTGGATTACCTTGGTAATACGCTTCATTATCTATTTTATATTTTAAATCATATGATCCTGTTCTCCACAATACTGGATAGAATCTAAATCCACCCGCGAATATTTGTTTGTTACCATCTAACATTGGTTGACGAGATGGATTTTCTTTATCAAATAAATTTATATTTAATATTTCACCTGATTTAAATGTGTTTTGAACTTGAGCTAAATTATATTTTTGATCTTCTGATAAAATATTATAATTACGTTTAGCTAGTTCTGTTAATGAGCCTGACTCATCTGCTAAATATGTAATATAAACATTACTTCTTTCAGGCATTGCTATTAAATCTGAACCTGTAGCTATAATTTCTGAAAAGAAAGCAAATTTTCTTGTATTTTTATCTATAGAAGCATTTCTACCATATAATCCTACATTTCCATCTTCATCACTATATATATTATAATTAGCACTGGTAGTTTTTACACCATCATATCTTGGATTTTTATGGCGAGTATATGTGTAAGTGAAATCTTGTAAATAAGCAGTTTCTAATACTTGTTTTAATTTACTTCCACTTGTAATATAACATACTCTTTTTCTAATAGAAGATGATATTGAACTAGAAACATTATTTAATAAAGCATCATAATCATGAGCCCATATAGATTGTGAATATGAACTTGTAAGTTGAGAATTAAATTTAGTAAATGGATTTATTTGTTCATCATAAGCATTAATTGATGCACTTGGTAATTCACCAGTGAAAAAATCTCTAGCATCTGATGTTATTGTTACTTTACCTACTTTACTTTGGATTGTTATAGGATATAAAGATTGGCTATAATCCCCACCATTACTTCCTGTAAAGAAAGCAGTATTAATAGTTACAGTTTCATTGTTCTTATTATCAACAGTTGGGTTAAATCTTGGAACATGAGATCTTTCTAATAAATGAGGTTTAATAACAATACCTGTAGATAAGTTAGTTCTAGCAGGAGTAAAATCTTTAAGTGTTCTAAATAATGAGTTATGGAAAAACTCAATTAAACGAATATAATCTTTATAATTGTATTTGTTTGTAAATTTCTTAAAGAAATCTGTTTGTAATACTGTTAATTCATTATATGATCCTGTTGCTGGGTTACCTATAATATCATCTAAATTATATGTTGATCCAAACTGAGCGATAATGGCTCTATCAACTTCATCTTGAGGAGATAAACTAGCATCTAATAAATGAATATCTTTTGTGATAGGAACAAGTGGTTGAATTTCAATACTCTTATTAGGCATTAATTGAGTACCATACTCACTTCCACTTATAATTCTAATTTTATCAGTTACTGGGTTAGCATATCCTGAATTGGCAACATCAGCATAATATGTTTCAGTAAATGAAGTATAATTATTTTTGTTAGGAAATTGAGAGAATGAAGCAGTCCAAGCTTGTATCTTTTGATCAGGCGCTACTGAAGCAACACTTGAAGTTAAAGAGTGGTTATAAGTATATAAGTTATTTCCTAATGGGAATCTAGCTGTTAAATCAGCAAATGATGATGTTGTAAAGTTACCTTCAATTGATTCAGGATTTAATACATGTGAATCAAAAGCAGATTCAGAAATATAATTAGACCATAATCTTACTTCTTGTAATGAACCACTAAATGGATAAACACCTCCATCACCAAATGATAAAATACCTGTGTTGTACCAAGATGAGTTTTGAGTTGTAGTTGTTAAACTAGCACTTGCTTTATGGCCTACTTCTCCCCAAATATTATTTTTTATATAAACATCATATGTTTGAGAATCAGATGTTTGAGTACTTTGTTTATCTGGATTTCTTCTTTGAACTAATACAGAATACCAACTAGTATCTTGGTTTGATCCTGTTGTATAAACAGGAACTGTTGGGGTAGATGATGAAGTACTACCTAAAGTAAACTGAAGATAAGCAAAATTACCTGTACTTCCTGAGTAAATTGAGTCATTAGATCCTGTATTTTTATATATTAAATCTAATTTAAAACTAGATCCATTATAAAATAATGATTGAGTGACAGAAGATAATGGTAATTGTTGAGCTTTAAATCTAAATTCAATACCATTTGGTACTATATCATTATATGTTGTTCTTGTTTTACTTTGTGAAGTATAAGTCCAAGGTATAGTGACAACATTATTACTACCTGAAATTTGTAGAGCATAACTAAATTTATCATATTCATATTCAAATGATGAAGTTACTTTATCTACACCACCATATTCTAATGATCCCATTATTGTAGTTGGGATACCAAATATAGTATTTAAATATTGTACAAAGCGAGTTGTACCTTTTGATTTTAGTAATAAAGGTAAGTTACTATATAAACGTTTATAAATTCCTTTTTGTTGATCTTGTCCTGATAATTGGTATTGAGAAGCAGTGACTAATGTTTCATATGAACTTGTTTGAGGTAAGTAACTACCATTTTTATCCACACCATACAAGTATTGGAATTGGTTAGTACCATCCTCATCTGTATAGGTGTTAATACCCATAGATTGAAGAGCAAAGTATACTAAATCCTTAGATATACCTTCATCTAATGCGTTTTTAGCTTTATATAAGTCAGTAATTGCTTTAATATGGATCCAAATATCATCAAACATTTGTCCAATTGAAGCTACAAAATTAAATACTAATTCATTATCTGTATTTTCAGTTATGTAACTAGGTAAAGTATATAAAATATAATTTTGATTATTATCATCATATAATTCAGCTACTTCTTGTTGAGCATAAAACCAATTAAGTGATTGGTAATTTGTTGTTAAATAATTGATATATGGTTTAGTACTATTACTTTTAGGCCAAGCATATGAACTAGATTCAAAGTAAAGATATTGTTCATATCCATCAAAACTCTGAATAGTATCATTTATTTTTGTTTGAAAATTTTTAGCATCTAAATTAGCTGTTGGTACATTACTTTCTATTAATGAAGCACTAGCAGCAGTATATTCCTCAATATTTGTTAGTTTGTATTTAAATCCTTCTAAACGTTTTGCTGCGCTTGAATAATGAATAAAATTCTCATAGTTAGTATAATCAACATTAAGAGCGAAATTTGAAGCACTTAATTGGCCAAGCAATTGTTGTAATTGAGGAGCAAAATTTCCTTGAAAACTAGTTACTTCAGTAAAGTTATAATATGGAGTAGGTCCTACTCTTAAATTATCTAAGTCTAAATCAAAGTTTGGACCACGTAAAGTAGGATAAATTACTTCTACTGGATCTGTAACTGCATTGACTTCAAATATTTGTGAATTTGATATTTCATCTACAACACTAACTAAATTATCTACCTTATATTCTAATGGTAATGGATTTAAAAGTTTAAGTAATATAGTTACAGGAGTAGTAGAAATATCTAAAGCTACATTAATAGCTGGGAATAATTTGTTATTACTAAAGTTAAGATAAAATTCTTTAAAATAAGGTAAAGATTGAAATTCATCAATAAAATTAAGAGTATTACTCTCTAACTCATCATTAGGGATATTATTAGAACTTAATCTTATTTCAGTTCTATCATTAGATATTTCTTTAATGAATAAACTTAGATCACTTGATTTTACAATTTGTGGTCGTAAAATATTATAAGTGGTGATATAATCACCAAATTGTATTCCTATATTTTTTAAATCAGTAGCAGGGGCAAAAATTAATTCCTGTACTGTAGGTTGTTCAGTTGGTAAAAAAGTACCAGGTAATGTATAATTAGTAAAAGGAACTAATGAATATATTATTTTACCAGATGGATCAGAAATATGTAACTCAACAAAATCTTCTGGTGAGCCAAAATTACGAGTCATATTCCTAGTTACTACTAACTGAGATGATGATCCCGATAAGATATTGTTAGAATTATTTATTTTAGTAACTGTTGTAGCCATCTTATACTTGTGTTCCTATTTCAATCTCAGATGCTAATAACAACTGATTTTTAAGGTTAATGTTTTCTTCTCTTAGAGTATCAATTTCAAGTTGTAAATCTTCTAATGATAATCCTATATAATCTAAACTTCTAGTAGCTAAAGCTAAATGTGACTCATCTGAACCTGAAGGTGGAATATCATAAAATAATATATCATATTCATTAAAAAATTCAGGTACAGACATATCAGGCTGAATTTGAGTATCTTTTGTTGGTTTAACTAATTGTGTGAAACTAGTGTTTACAACATTATTAAAGTCAGATAAACTATAAATAGTTTTTTGTACTTTTACTTGTTCAGCCATTATTAAACAGTTTGAGATATTTTAAAGTAATAGTCATCATCAAAGATGTATGTACCACCATCAATGATAGATTTAATTTGTATTTTATAATAACGATCTGGTTCTAAACCATTCATATATAATCTAAAATAACTACTTTCAGAGTCAATACTTAATTTAGTTGCTACATTATCAAAATCAATTATCTTATTATTTGTATTTAAATCAATAATTGAATAATATGAAGCTGTTGGTAAGCATTTATTATACTGATATAATGAAGTAGATGCGTATACTTTAGCAGGATATTTTTCACGAGCATACACTCGGAATCTTACATATTCATCATCATAAAATGTATTCTTATTATTGGCTATTGCTATATTAATTTCTTCATCAGTTATGAATACAGACGAGCCGGTGGCGAATGTACTATCATTCCATTTAAACTCCAAGCAAGGTGGATAAATAGTGTTAGTATCTCTTGAGAAGAAGTTAAAAGTATAAACATAATTATAATCAAATTCTATTGAATTTGGATTTTTAAGTATAAATCCATTATTAGTGAATAAACTTGATGTCCAAGCAGCAACAATATTTGTAACATTAAGATTAATATCTTTAGTAGTAAAATAATCAAATGATTGAGATACACCATAAGATGAAGTGTACCAAGCAGCACCACCTTCAATACCTGTGAAGTAAGATGAAGTAACACCTGTTGGTAAACCAGTTACTGTCCAAGCATTTGTTTGATTTGATGATCTATATTTCCAACTACATCCATCATCTGTTTCAGGAATATTATTGAAACGTCCTGTACCCATATCCCAACTTTGATATAGTGGGTAACACTCTATATTAAAATTAGTTGGAATACCCTCAACATTAGCATTATAAAGTTTTAAAGAAGCAGTGAAACTACCACTTATTTTACTTAATGCATCTGTTATATCAGTATTATCAAATTTGATTAAAACACGACTTGTAGAAGATGATGGATATAAGAAAGGAGAGTTTTTAGATAAGTCTAAAATTGAATCTAATCCAGCATTTAATGTACTATAGTCAGTATAGATTGTTGTGTCCTGTGAAGGAAAAATTTTATATACACCCATTATTTTAGTATTATTCTAATATAAATATGGTTTGATTATAGGATTTTGCCAACACTAAAAGTACTAAAATTAATAATATTTTTTTATACTAATATATTTTATCTTTCAGGCCATTTCCAACCTTTTTTTATACTATAAAGTGCAAGTGCAGTTCCAAGTATAACAAATTGTAAAAACCATACTATCCCCATCCAATTAGTAGAACGCATTTGTTCATCAAATATGAACATAAATGACATGAGATAAGTTACTGTTAAGAGAAACAAAATTGATTGTTCGAATGCTAAATAAAATTTTTTCATTATGCTAGTAAGTTATAATATTCTTTAAAGTGTTTAATACGATCAGGTAAACCGATAGTACCACCATTTACTCTTTTAGTGATTTGAGTTACTACAGCATCTGTTGCTCCACCATCAGCTAATTTATGTAAGCCGTTTTTAGAGAAGAACCATGCTGCTGATAACAGTGGGTAATGAGTAGCTACTTTATCAGGTGAAGCAGTCATATCTTCATTAATTGCAGCACCAAATGCTTTGTAGTTATCTTTACCAGTTAATTGGATATATCCTCTACCTCTAAATTTATATCCTTCACCTGTTGCTTCAGCTCCGTTGCCCATTCTACCTCCGTATACCTTAGCAGCAATTTTAGCCGGGTTGCGAGCATAAGATGCTGCTGATGCTTCAGTTGGGAAGTATTTTTTAAAGATACCATTTAAACCTTTAGCTGAGTAGTTAAGGTTTTCCTGTACAGCTCTAAAGCCGCCTGATTCGTGACCGCATTGAGCTAGGAAGTGAGCAAGTCT
>Ga0181356_1000327_pt1 | contig 20039 bp, 16 predicted proteins | sample Fa13VDMM110SN_FD_130104 | JGI IMG/M metagenome (GOLD analysis project Ga0181356, IMG submission 130104) | Freshwater viral communities from Lake Michigan, USA - Fa13.VD.MM110.S.N | ecosystem: Environmental > Aquatic > Freshwater > Lake | place: USA: Michigan | collected 2013-09-24 | reverse complement strand
TTTAACCATTTAGCATTTAAACCAATATAAACATTAGGTTGAATAAAACCTTCAGGATACATTTTAAATGCTTGTGTAGTTCTATGCCAGCCTTCTCCTAATTCATATTTACCGTCTTTAGTTTTAAATAAAATTATTGGTTCTTTAGATATTCCTTGACTTTTTAATAATTTTTGTTGTGTCTTATGTCTTTCAATATCTTTATCTACATCTTGTCTAATTTCACCTCCAATTCTTGATTTTAATTCTTGTTGGGTTTTATCACCAAAAATATCCATTGTTATAGGAAAATTTGTTTTAGTCTCCCATTTTAAATTTTTAAGTTGATTATCAATCCAATCCTGAATTCCTTCGGCCGTGTTGATATTGTCATCTTTTTTAATCATCTTATAAACCCAATCTTGTATAACATAATCCGGAAAATTTGGAAGCTGTTGTTTTAAATAATTTAAAAGACCTTGTCTTAACTCGTTTATACTTTTATTTTTAACAGGAGCATATCCTGAACCATATCGTCCTGCTTTTCCTGTATCTTTAAATGTTTTTGGATCTAGATTTTCTTTTTGTGAACGTAAACGTTCTGTTTTTGCTTTAGAAGATTCTTTACGGGATTCAATATAATCTAAAGCACGTTTTAAACGAGATTTTACTTCAGGATCTTTAGCTTTACCATATGCTGCTCTAACACGTTGATGAATTAAGTTAATGATTTGTGATTGACGAGCGTGGGACTTAGCTTTAAATGAATCTTTATTTAATGTATCAACTATATCTTCTTTAGTTTTAAATTTAATAGATACAGTATCTTTAGGATTTTCATCTGTATATAAACGACGATCTGATCCTTTAGGTTTTTTTCCAGTACCTGTTTTAGGATCATTTTCTAAAAATATTTCTTTTAAAAGATTTAATAGTCTAATCATTTTGTTTTACCCCATTTTTTACCTTTACCTTTTGTTTTACATTGAGCAGGTGTCGGGCGGCATGAAGGATATTTAGCACGATTTTCACCTTTTTGTCTACCACAAGGTTTACATTTACCATTACGGCATGTATTACAATCTACCCATCCACCTGTTTTACCAGGAGCACCTTTACGTTTAAACCAAGTATGAAGTGTTTCTTTTTTAGCTTCATTTAAATCAGATTTATGATAAAAAGTAATAATATTTATAGCATTTTTTAATAATGAATTTCCTGCTAAATCCCATAATTGATCAAGAATTTTATCATCACCTTTTTTAACTAAACTAAATATTTCTTGATTTAATTTAATCATATTTTTATCATTATGTTCTAAACCTTGTTGATGAATAAGATTATCTGATAAAATAGGTATTAAGGGTTTAATATCTTTTAAAGCTTGTCGATATGTTTCTTCTGATGGTTTATTATTATCTTCTTTTAGTTTTTTCCAAATATCTCCTTTACGACAGCGAACAATAGCACCTGATTTATAAGCAGATGGTTTATCGAATTTACGATCTGCTATACGTTTACAGCGATCTTCTAAAAGAATTTCTTTTAATATGTCGGTTAATTTTACCATGATTTTTTTAGAGTAAAAAATTTTGTTAAATCTTTAGAAATATTTTCTTTTACTTCACTTGAATCTATCTTTAAATCATTCATCCCGTATACTCTTTGATAAGAGCTTTCTACATCAGCATATCCTCCTTCAATAGAATTACCATTTAAAGTGCTTTTTCCAGATAGGTTTTTAACTATTTTACCGTTTTCATCAGATAATACCCATTTATAATATAATGTGCTTTTATCTTTGTCAAGAGGTAATAAAGCATAAGTTTTTGAACCGTCTTTTATAATAAATGGTAACCCCCATAATAAAATAGCATAATCTTGATTTTGATCGTATCTTTCTGCTAATGTTATAATAGTTTTTCTTTCTGAATTAGATAATCCAGCCCATTGAGAATAGATCATTGGTCTAGGGTCAATTTGCTGTTCAGGCATATCAGAAAAATTCTCTAATTGTTCATCCGAAACATTGGTTTTAGCATCGTATTCCCATGAATCAAACAGTTTTGAGTAAGTATCAAATAATTGTTTTAATTTTGGATCTTTGATATACTTATCTGCTTCTTTAGGTAAAAAACTAAGATTTTTAACTTGTTTATTTACATATTCTTCAGTTACTTTTTCACCGAAAAACTTATCTAAATATTCATATGTTAAATATTCATCAAAGGTTTGAGCATATTTTTTCTTAGCTTCTTCATCTAAATATTTTACATAAGGTAATGGAATTGGATCTTTAGAATAATTAGTATGTCTAAATCTAAATATAGCATATCGTTTTGCTAATTGTTCATTATCTTTTAATGAAGAATAAGGAATTTTTTGTCCACTATCAATAGCAACGTTAGCTAGTGTTGTTGATCTACCTTCTAAATTAATTTTATATTTAGGTAAAATAGCTAATATGTCACTAGATATTTGATTTTTAGAGGCTTTACCTTGAATGTAAAGAATTTTTTCATCTTGAGTTAATTCTTTAAATTCATCTAAAGTTAAATTTTTACCAGATGCAAATTTTCTACCTCTTTCTACTCCAGATAATGCAATTGGTTTAAAATAATCTTTTAAATCTTTAATTTTATTCCAAGTTCCTGAGGGTACTATTTTTGAGATACCCTCCCAAGAATTAGCTTTTATGTCGCCTCTATTATCAGCTCCAGTTATTGTATATGATTGCCCATCTGCATTTACTTGAACTACAAAAGCATGCCATTGATCATCAAAATTCCCTCTTGGTCCTAAAGAAGATTTACTTCTATCAAATACAAAATAGAATGTAGGTGATTTTTCACCAAATCTATAATAATCATAGTTTGTATTTCCTACTTGAGTTACACACCATCCATATTTTTTTCTTTGATCTGCTTCTACAGGATTATAAGAAATACATTTATGAACATCATCCCCTTTGTAAATTTCTATTCCGTTTTTATCATAAACTTTATCAGCATCTGTAGATGCAGTATTTTCTTCACCTTCTACTGATTTACCTGCTGATGGAAATAAAGCATCCATCATTTGTTCAAATGGTTCCCAAGTCCAGTTACGAGGATCTAGGTAAGCATTATTGATCATTAAACGTTTAGGAACAAATTGGTCTAGATCTTCTTTAGATATATCACTACCTTCTTTTCCAGCAAATTTTAAATCATCTCTTTTAGTCATGAAACGAGCTACATAAGATTGAGCTGTGTTTCTATCAATTCCTTCTTTTTCAGTAAACTTTTTTATTGCTTCTTTTTTAGCTTTTTCTGGGTTTTCAGGTATTGAAGCAATTAATTTAACCATATCTTCAAATGAATATTGGTTAATATCTAAAAATTTATTACTTTTCTTTAATTCATCCGGTAAAACAACTATATCTAATCTTTGAGATAATGAACTTTTAATTTGGTCAAAACGTTGAATAAGTTGTTTTGCTGCATTTTGGTCAAATCCTTTTTCATCTTTCCAACGCTCAAGAGTAGCATTAATAACTTTATCAGAATATTCATTCAATGGAGCAGGTTCTCCATCTGGTATTTGTAAAGCGTTTAATATTTGTTCTTTAGTAGTATTTCTATAATCAGCAAATAACACACTATCATCTTTACTTACTCCTGGTTGAGGAAGTCTCAATGATTTTCCTGATTTAACATATTTACTATAAATATACATTTGACCAGCTTGTGGATGGTTAGTTTGAGTTTGAGCTATTAATATTGGTTCTCCTTTGTAATGAGATAATACAAAAGTAGATTTTAAAGATGCAATACTTCCATCATCTCGTTTTATCCAAGCTATCCAAGCTTTTTCTGGTTTAATTCCTAATTTATCAAAAACTTGCAAAACTCTTTTTCTAGTTGCAGAATGTATAAGTTTTGAATCAAAATGAACCTCAGTTCCTACTCTACCTTTAGAAATATCAAAATTTCCTATTGTCAAATCTAAAGGAGGTAATTTATCTGGGGAGATTTTAAATTTAGGTCTGTTGATTTTAATTTCATTCATTTTTTGGCTTTTTTTTATTGCTCCATCAGTGAATCTAAAAAATTCATTGATATCTCTATCTAGAATTTTTTCATCCCTATAAAAAGTAAAATTAATTGCCATTGAAATAATCATACCAACAAAACCAGCTAAAGAAGTTGGATTATTATAAGCATCTCGGGCAGTTTCAGCACCATAAGACATTACTTTTGATTTATTATCTTCAGTAGGATTCGCTAAATAATTTCTAGCTGCTTCTATTGCTTTAACAGCTTTATCATCACTTGAATAAGATTTTTTGTATAAAGGTAAAAATAAATCAGCAATTTTAAGGAATAATTCTTTTTGAAGTTCAATTGAATCAGCAGATTTAATTTGAGATTTATAACTTTCCACATTACTTAAAAGTCCGGGGGCATTCACTCTAATTTCATCTAATCCGGTTGCAGAAAAATCATCTGATTTTAAATCAATTGCAATATCTCTTAAAGTATCTTTAACCCATTTTTGTTGTGAAGATGTTAATTCTTCATTAATAGCATTTTCTATAAATTCTATAAATTCATCATCTTCTAATTTATACACTTCGGTAAAAAAGAATTCTCTAACTCTAGGGTCATCAGAATATTCACTGAATGAAAAAATATTATTTAAAGCATCAAAAATAAATTTACCATAACGAATATCTGATGGTTCGTTTTTAAGTAAATCTACTTTATCAACTACAGCTTGATTTGCTGCTTTATCACCTTTAAATCCTTGTAATGAAGCTAATTCGTATAAACCTTTAATCAATTCATGAACTAACATTGGAAAACAAATTGCACGAGCTCTAATTGTAATACCTGAATCTGCTTCATTTATTTTATTTTCATTAATAGTAGGTATTAAATCAATATTAGATATTCTATCTAATTTTATATCATATGAATCTCCTCTTTTTCGGAAAATATAAGGTGTTAATACTTCTTCAGCTATAGCTAAATCTTCTTCAAATTCATCATAAGCATCATTTATTTCATCTGGATCTCCGCCTCCTCCAAAACTAGGTTCAGGTATATATACATATAAGTATTCATCACCATTATTATCTTCTTCAACATCTATCTGTGCATAAACAGTTTTATATTTATCTATCTCAGGGCGCGAAGGATGATGATAAGTATCAGCAAAAAGATATTTACCATTAACTACTAAACCCCAATTATTATCACCTATTTTTATTATTTTAAGAGAACTTGGACTTCTTACTATGATTTCTTTCATAATAACTTTAGAAGATCCACCAGCCATTTTTTGACCTTGAGCTAATGCTGCAAGCATCATAGCAATAGCATTTTCATCATCATAGATACCAAATGAATTTTTCATTATTTGGTTGTATTTTTCTACTAATGAAGAATCTAATTCATCTAAATGTTCCTTAAATAAATAGAATGCAAACGCACCACGTAATGCTGCTCCTTGAGTAATTGCGTTTATAATACGACGGCGAGACTCTGGAGTGAGAGCTTCATTTAATTTTGAAGGTTGTTTAAAATATTTAGAATCAATATTTATATGTCTAAAATTTCCAGCTGTTAATTCTTTATATGGAATATTTTTTGACTTAAGATAATTTATTAAATCAGAATATAAATCTTGATGTTTAGTAATATCATTAAAATGGGTTTGATAAAATGAATCCCCAATTTGGCTAAATTCTAATCCTTTTAAATACGAAGGAAATATAATTTCTCCAGTAGGATAAGAAATATATTCTTCATCATCTTCATCTTCAGGATCTAAGGGGATCATTGAAATAGTAAAATAGTGATTAGGTTTATTTACTGTAATTTCATCTAATTCTCGTCCTACATCAGACATACCAACTAATTTAGCATCTAAAACAATTCCTTCTTCATCTATAATAGGATAAAGTTCTTTAACCATTTGTATGGCTAATTGTTCTAATTCTGATTTGTATGGAGCTTCAACTCTTGCTATTTGAGATAATATCTGTTGTGAAGACATCATTGTCTGCATCAAATTTTTATCACCAAGCATGGTTTTTAAATTTTCTGCAGACTTTTTATTTAATTTTTCTAATGTTTTAGGGCTAAATATATCTTTGTATTCCATGTTATCTTATAAATAATCTTTTTAATACCAAGTAAAATTGATCTTCACTAAATCCTATTTCTTCATATAACCTAGATATTTTTTCAAAGGTATAGTCATCATTTGGAATTGAATTTAGTTTTTGTGTGAACTCAGCTATAAATTCTTCAGGTTCTTCAAATTCAAGCTCTTCTGCTGTATTAGTCATATCCTGTATTAGAGCCTCTTTTAGTGTATCCAATGAAACAGGAATAATCCCTCCAGGGGATTTCACCTTAATTTCATTCAAAAGATCAACTAGTTTCATTTAGGATTTGATAATTTTTTAAATTTAGTAGCTATTTTCTTAATTATTTGTTGTTCCTCTTCTTTCATCATAGCTTTTGGTCTAGGATTAGGAGCTTTATCTTTATCAGGTACTAAAGATCTACGTTTAGGTTTAGTTCCAGTTTCTTCTTTTTCTTTAGTTCCTGGTTTTGTTGTAGTTGTATTTTCTTTTAAGGAATTTAAAAGTTCTTCTTTAATAATTCTACGGAGGTCTGAAAGTTTCATGGTTTATTTGTTTTTTTAGCCGAAATATTGATTTTCAAAATACAATACTTCGAAGTTATTAGATACGTTAATTAATTGTGCAGCATTTAGTAAATCAGCATATTCTGCTACTGATGTTCTTTGAATAATTCTTAATTCTTGTAGAAAATCAAAAGTAGCTAAATCTGCAGGGAATACTTCAGCTGAGTTAAGATTATATTTTGTAAATAAGTCATATTCTAATTGATATGATTTGTTTATTACATCGATAAGATTAGAAAACACTGGAATCATTTTAACTGATGGAATAATTGGCATTACATTCCAACTAACTAAATAGTTTTGTATTTTTTCAGCATGAGTAAGTTCATTTTCAGCCTCTTCTTTAAAATAAGCTGCAGCCTTTTTATAAGCTTTATCCTCACACCAGTTTGATGCATTTCTATAAAAGTAATGAGCAGTATATTCGTCCCCTATTCTTTCAATAAGCATCTTAGTTACCTCAGGTGACAAAGATTTAGGAATTAAAACTTCTGCCTGAGAAGAGGGTTGGATTTCATTAAGTAGATTTAACTTATTATTCATAATTTTTTTATTTTTTACCAGTAACCACTAAAGTTTTTAGAACCACCTAATGATTTCCAATATCTGCCAATTCTACAGCTCCAATATGAAGCTTTAGTTCTGTCTGTTTTTTGGGCACATTTATGTCGTTTAGCAAAAGCTTGTCTAGCTTTAGGATCGTTTATTTTTGTTGATAAACCTCCTGAATCGCCAAATGATATTTTTTTAACTTTACCTTTATCCATTATATAAACATAAAACTTTTTTCCAGAAGCACCACCACGTTTTGGTTTACCAATTTGTACTTTTTTACCTTGGTATTCTGCCTCATTAAGATTTAAAAGATATTTATAATCATTATAAACATCATATTCTATTAATGTAGATATTATTTGTTTTAAATCAAACCTAGGAGCAGTATATATACTTAATAATTCTTGATATAAATCAGAATTACGACCCCAATCTTCAGCTACTTGTATTAAAATACCTTCATAAGGTTTAGCAGAAACTATATCTGCCATTTCTAAATCTTCTATCCCACCAATTTCATTTTCATCTTCAAAGTCTTCATATTCAGATTCATCATTTTCTAATAAAGGCATATCTAAAGGCACCATTTGGCCTTCATATAAACCATATTGTCCTAAATCAGTTTCTAATATAATTTCTTTATCTAATCCAGATAAATTAATAGCATCTCGAGAATATAAATAACGAGCTTCAGCCCATAAATCTAAAAATGATTTTGAGCCATATCGGAATGTGTTTTCTATAAGCGGTTTTTTATTGTCTATATGATATTTCATATTTTCAGTCACAACCACTTGCGCATTTAAATTCTCATTTAATATAGGCGCTTTAGAACAACCCCCGCCACATCCACAACCACAATCGTGTTTTATATTTTTACTTAATAAAACTTCCTTAATAATTTTTTTGATATGTTCCATAATTATAAATACTATTTTATTTTGATAAATTCCCCATCTATCAATTCATAAATATGGGTGGCTGAAGTTGCTATTTTTTTAGTTTGAACAATTGCCTCATTATGTTTTATTCCAAACATATTTCTATCATATCTATATCCTGATACAAAATACGGATAATATTCATCTTGGGGAATTTGGGGTGGGATTAAATTATATGGAGATGTTAAACTATATAAGTTTTCTCCTTGGGGTATTAATTGAATTTCTCCCTGAGTTATAATATTAACATTTTCTGGATTGTAGGAATTACTTCCATATGCAGGTCCATAAATTAGTTTTCTTATTAAATTTTTATCTTTTATAGGAGATATAAATTTTGTAGTATTAGGAATCCCTTCAAGACCTTTACTAGAAAGAAATTCTTTTAATTTTAAAGTAAACTCTTCAACTTCAGGTTCATCTTCATATTTAGTAAAACCACTCCACCTAATAAAATCTCCAGCTGATGGTTCTAAGCCTCCTGATTTTTTATGAGAAATAAAAATTTGGGGATTATTATCTTTATCATAAAGGAAAAAATCTGCTTTTGGAGTTTTAGGTTGAGTAGCCGCACCTACAATATCATAATAAGTTTTTCCTCCAACTATTATATTGATAGGTTCTCCTGCATTTTGTTCAATACGAGCTTGAATTTTTTCTTGTAATAATCTTAAGTTATAATCTTCAACTTTTGTTCCTGAGCCTTTACCTTTACCTCCAAAATATGGATCTTTTAGTAAATCAGAGATACTATATTCTTTTCCTGCATCGTCTTTAAAAAAAGGAAATGAATTTATATCTTTAGGAGAGAATGATCTTATTTTAATTTCTTCTGATTTTTCAAAAGCCTCTTGATATTCAGGTTTTGCAAATTCTAAAGCAGTAGAACTTCCATTTGTTAATTCAAATGGAATTTTGTTTTTAACTCTTGAGGCTAAATCTTTAAATCTATAACCTCCTCGTTTTTTTAAATCAAAAAAAGATAACTGTTTAAAAATTTCTTGTAAACCCATGTTTTCAATAACTGATTCCAAAATTAAGATATCCTGTTCATTATTCATGTCAGGATATCCTTTTGGAAATTTATATGCGATTTTATTTAAAAAAATATCTAAAATATCCATTATGCTGGTACTTCTGGTGTTTCTTCTTCTGGTGTTTCTTCTTCTGGTGCTTCTTCAGCAGGTGTTTCTTCTGATGGTGTTTCTCCTGATGGTTCTTTTTCAGGTTGTTCTGGAGCTGTAAAGTATAGTAATCTTGCTATTGCTTCTGCTGCTCTTTCTTCTTCGTCTAAATTTAATAAATAATATTTTTTTCCTTCTACTTGAGCAATCCAACTTCTATCAGTATGAATTATATAAAACAATTGGTTGTTTTTTAATTCAATTTGAAAGGTAGTTGGTCTAGGGGCAATCCATGCTACATCTTCAACAAATAAATTATAATTCTTGGTTAAAAGATCAATTAAAACTTGCTTTAATTCAGGAAATTTAACTAGTATAGGAAGAGCATTATCATCCAAAGATAAATCACCAGAACTCGGCATATCTAAATCTACGGACTTTTGTTTAGAAGACCAAATTTTCTTAACTGAGGTTTTAATTTTATCTCTTAATTCAGATTTAGTCATTACTTATTTTTTTAATTTAGAAATTATTTTTTCAGTTAATGATTTTTTGTAACTTTCAAACATTTCTTCATCTGCCTCTATCTCCATATCATTTAATGGTTCTAAATCATCTTCATGGTAAGACATTCCATTATCTAATACTACAAAATGACCCATAATATTTTTTACAACTCCTGTACCTCCACCAACATATGGTTTTATTTCTACTTGATCTCCTGATTGAAATTTAGAAGTCTCCATAAAATTATCTTCCTCATATTCCATAATAGCATTAACTGGACCACTTTGAGGATCTTCACTTTGTAAATAGTCAACAACAGATTGTAAATAATCTTGAGCCATAGTTAATTTAGATTGAACCCAAGCATCTAATTGTTCCCCATCATCTATAAGATCAGCTAATAAATCAACATTTTGTTTAATAGATGTTAATTGAGCATCAGCCATATCTGATTCATCATTAGCTTGCATCCAATCATCTTCTTGAAGCTCTTTTTTAGACATGGTTTTTTTAATAGCCATATCTCTAGCGGCTAAATAATCATTAGAATCAATTTTTCCATCTCCTGTAAGGTCTTTGCCTTTTTTTTCAGAAACAGGATTCATTAAAGCAGATTTAACTGCTTCTCTAATTTTTAATTCGTTTTCTTTTTTCATTGTATTTTTAGCTCTTTTAATTGAAGAACCTTTAGCCATTTTTTCAGCATTCTTACCATACTTATTAACTAATGATCTTTTATTAGTAGCAATCATTGCGTTATAATATTCATTAGATAATTCTTCTTCTTTATCAGATAAACCTTCAGAAACTTTAAGAGCTTTTTTAAGAGGTTTAATTTCTTTTTCTCTTTTTTTCTCTAAAGATTTAGTTAGTTTAGCTTTTTTAGCTCCAGGTTGAGTTTGGGGTTTTCCAGTTTTAGCTAAATTAGTAGCTAAAGCATAAGCTAATCCTGTTTTTTCTTTTTTGGTCATTACATTTCTTCTTCTGAGGAAATTTGAGTTCTAGTAAAATAGGTTAAAACATTACCAATTTGTCTAGTAAGTTTTTTATCTCCTAATTTTTTAGATGCTTTTAGAGCCTGCATTAATTCTTTTTGAACTTGTTCTGGGGTAGTAAGTTCAGAATTTTCTTCATCGTCCATAGGCATCTCTTCAGCAGGCATTTCCTCAGCAGGCATTTCTTCAGCAGGCATTTCTTCTTCTGGTGCTTCTTCTTTTTTAGCTTCTTCTAATTCATCTTCAGGAGTTTCCATTTCCTTAAGAATCATTTCTTTAATTTTACTTTTTAAAGAAGATTTAGTGTATTTTGTAGATTCTTGCACTTCTTCTTCAGGTGTAAAACCTTCTGTTATAATACCAGCAAGTTTCTGCATTCTTTTGATGTCTAAGCTCATAATATCTTTATTTTATTTATAAATATGTTATTTTTTTAAAAAAGAATCTAATATAGTTCCAATGGAACCTACTTTTTGTCTAACAAATATAGATTCTTCATTATTTAATCTTCGATTAGTTTTATTAAACGAGATTCCTAATAAACCTACAAATCTTCCGCTTAAGTCATCAATAGCATAAAAATATAATGATTCACCAGGAATATCTGTAAATGAATGAAGATTATATTCTTCAGTAGCAGTTTTAGTTAAAATTTCTAAATTTCCATCTTTATAAACCCTAGATAATAATTTAGGAAATAAAGATACAGGGATATTATGAAATGTATCTGTAATAGATTGAGTTTGAGGAGAAGTTTTTTCAAAAAATATTGAAAATTTTTGGATAGATTTTCCTGTGGGGTAAAAATGTCCGCCATTATGAAATTGAGCTATCCAAATTCTGTCACACTCAATTATCTCCATTATATTGTGTAGTTGTTGATCTATTAAATTATTATTATCAATAGATTCTTTTAAGGGATCATACTTTTTAGCTATTTTTTCTCTAAACCAAGCTACTATCATAGGTCCAATAACAGCAGTTATTAGAGCAACAAGTATGGTAACCCATTGTTGAGTAATCATGTTAGGTTAGGTTTTTTTAAGGTTTTGTAAGTATTTGATTGTTTCTTCTTTACTTTCAAGTAACCTTTGTTTTGAAGAACCTATCCATCTTTCAACATCACCAGCTTCGGTTATGTATGATTGATTAGATTCATTAATTAAATCCTCCATCCAGGATTCAAAATCAATAACTAAATTATCAATATCGTTATTAATAATATTTTTTTCATATTCATCCCATAAATTAAGTCTCCTTAATTCTGTTTCAAAATCAATTTGACAACCATAACATCTTTTATATTGAATAAAAAATGGTTTGTCATATTTGTGTTTCATTAATTTATCACAGCTAGGGCAAAAGAGAGGAAATGAAGCAGATTGTTTTGCAGTATCTAATTTAGTGATATTTTGTTTAATACCATTTTTTATAGTCCATTTCCTGCCATCTTCTTCCCAGATGTCACCTTCTTTATAAAATTCTTCTTTTTTTGTATAACCTATCCCAGAAGAAGAACGTTCCCCATACTTGCCTTGAATTAAATTCCGTAAGCGAGTAACGTCTTTCTTCTGAAAATCTTTTTTTAAAACATTTTCTGACATATATTATTTTTTCTTGTCTAAGGGTTTTTCACCTTTTAGTTTAGCGATTCTTTCTTTAGCTACTTTAGCCTTTTCTGTAACTTCTTTTTTAGTAGTTCTATAATTCTCCATCTCTACTTCTAACTCATTAAGCTGAGATTCATAGTTTTTTAATAGTTCATTGGCGGTTCTATTAGCTTCTGATCTGTTTTTGTAAACCCCATGAGTTTCATTTTTATTGATTTCATCAAAAGCTGTAACCTCACAAACCATTTCTTCTTTAGTCATTCCTGGTTTAGCACGTTTTACTTGATAAATCTTTCCTACTTCATCATAGACTTCGTATTGAGGTTCTGTTTCTTCTTCTAATGTTTCAAGAATTAATCTTTTTAATTGTGATAGTTTCATAATTACATTTTTTATTTATAAATATATGTTTTTATTAAAGAGGTTTATTATAAATTGTTTTCCCATTATTATATAAATCTTTTAATTGATCTAAACCTCGTTTTGAAATTGCACCTATAACAGGCAAAAATGTATCTTGTTCAACTTGGTTTTTAGGAACTAAAATAATAAATGGTTGATTTTCATATGGTTGAAATGTATAATAAGGACCTAGATCAATCAACTCTAGTAAATAATCTGCTTTAAAAACTTCAGTGTCCATAATAGCAGTAACTCTGTAAACTTTTCCAGTATCAAAATCTAAACTACCTGGTTTATTTATTTTAATTTCATTCAAATTATCCATATCCTTAAGTAAATTTTTAGGATCTTCAATAGTGAAATATTCTTTTGTAAGTCTAGTAAAATAATCTCCGGATATATTTTGAGAAAATCTATTTAACATTCCTTTAGGAGGACCAGAAACTAATTGTTGAGGTAATTCATCTTTTATTTTTTCAAATATTTCTGGTTTAATAGTTACAAGAATGTTAGGTCCTATAGATTTGTAGGTTCCTGAGCAACAAAAATCGCCAATAGAACTATCTTTTAAGACTGTTCCTTTATAAGAGGTAATTCCAGAAAACATTCCTGGATATTTTTCAGGGTCAACTGCTCTTTCAACTTTATAAGTTATTAGTCCTGGGGGGCGTTTTATAATGATTTCATCTATATTATATTTCTTATAATATTTTTCCAACATTGGAGAATTATTATATTTTTTAAATATTTTTAATAGATTTACTTTTTTAGCTCCAGGAGCTCGTTTTAAACAATCTTTTAAAACGTCATCATTAAATTTAGCAATAATATCTCCTGCTTGAGTTAATTCTATTGTTTTTTCAGGATCTTTAGAATATGCAATTATTTGAGACCATTCAAGAGGTGAAAATAATTTATGTAAATCTTCTATAGGAATAACTTTTAAAATTTTTTCTAATTGATTAAAATTTCTCATATTAGCTTCAGAAGGGAAATCTACATCATATTTAGAGAGTAATTTACCATTTTCATCAAATATAGAAAATGAACTTTTATTTATGGGATATCTAAAATAGTAATCTCCTTTTTTATAAAGATAACCTGGTGAAAAAGGAATAAGAATTTCTCCTTCAGATGTTATTAAACCAGATTCACTATTATAGGTTGTATATTGGGGATCTGTATTATTTGATTTATAAGCTATAAATTTATTATTACCTTCTGGATGGAAGGAAGTAAATTTTCCTTTTACTTTAAGTATAGCTTTATTATTATCGTCTAATATATATGTGTATCCATCTTTATAACCATATATTGTGGATCCTCTATCCCAGATATCTTCATAATCAAAATTAACAGTTAACTCACCATTTTTTAAAGTAGCTTGTCCTGCTTTTCCATCTTTTTTTACAACATATTGACCATTTTTATATCCTTGAGGACCCCATATTGCATTATAATTATCAAATTCTCCTAATACGGTTTCAGTAAGATAATTAAAGAAAACATATTGGCCATTAACTTTACATACCACAACATTATCTCCTTGAGATTTTATCATAGAATCAGGATCAGATTTTATAACCTCTTTAAAATTATTTTCTGAATCTAATAAGGCTTCTGAGGAATCTCTTCTTCTATCTTTAATCCATCTACCATCAATTACTTCAGCATAATATCCTAACCCAACTGTTGGTTTTGTTATACGACCATCTTTAAAAAGTATATAACTGCTTCCTGCATCTTTTTCTAATATTTCTATATAATCTTTAGCTTTTTGTTGATCTTCAGGATTAGAAAATATTTCTTTTAGAAGATCATCTGAAAGTAAATGAAATAATACGTATCCATTTTTAGTTACATATTTTTTGTAAAAACTATCTTGTTTATAGGCATTTAATATTTTAGAAAAATCAAAAGGTTTTTTTATAATAATTTCATTTAAAGTAGAATTTTTTATACTATCTTCCCAAGTTCTAAAAAGCATATTACCTTTTTCATAGGCTTCTCTTTCTATTTCAGGTAAATCTCCATCTTCATTTGTATTAGTAGTATTGATATTATTTAATCTATCTTCTAAATTTTGATTATGATGGATCATTTCATGAGAAAAACTCCTCAATATATCTTTTGGATGTCTATTTAGTGTGTAAAGTGTTATTGATCTATCATTAGGATCATAATGAGCTGTTTTGCCTAAAATATTATCTGCATTTTCTTTATCATCATATACAAATTTTACTTTAGGTAAAGGCTTGACATTAATATTATCAGAAATATATTTTGTTAAAGATACTAATGGTTTTTTTAACACATTAGACATATCATTTTCTTTTATATCTTCTAAACCAAAATCTTTTATATTTATGTTTTTTTCTAAATCACTTAATTTTTCTAAATACCCGTTATATCTTAATTTTTTAAAAGCTAAATTTTCTAAAGAATATTCTCCTTCTGCTTCTAAACCTGATTTTCTAAATCTTCTAATTTTTGATTTAAGATCTTTTACATCTTCAGGAGTTGTAGCATTATCAGCAATTAAATCATCAATTTGATTCATTAAAGGTTCTGCTTTTTTATCGATTTCAGAATCAGGAACTTCAATATCTTCTTTTTTAGGAATTTTAACCCATTCATCTCTTAATAGAGAATAAACTCCTTGGGCAGCATTAGGTTCATCTACATCTTGAACATAAACTTCAACAGGATGATTTTTATATTTTAAATCATATTTATCGTTAAATTCATTTTTCTTTGAATCCACATAATCTTTAAATAATTGAGGATCTTTAACTTGAGAAAAATCAATAAGTAAATGCAAATCAACATCACTAAGTTTAGTCCAGTTATAATTAGCTGAACTTCCTACTAATATTATATCTTCTAAAGGATAAAATATATTTAAATCTTTGTAAAACTTTTTAGCAATTTTTATTAAAGCATCTGCTAAATCTGGTTTTATTTTATCTTCTTCCCAAATTTCTGGGTTTAGAGAGGATTGGGTTTGGTATTCAGTAACTTGTGTTAGGGTTTCTTCTACTTTAGATAATTCTGATTCTGTTTTTATTTCTTTTCTTAATTCAGAAGGATTAGTTTTACGATGTTTAGCTACATCAGATAGTTTTTTTCTTCTATTTAATCCTTTAAAAGTTTTTTCTTCTTGAATTTTATTTAAACCTAAAGCCTGTTTATATTCTTCAGGTGTAACTCCATTAGGTAAAAATGAAGAAATATCATCACCATTTTTTAAAGCTGTTCTTAAATCTGTAGCGCTTAAATTTCCTGCAGCATCATTATAATTCTCAATTCTAGTATTTGAAGGAATTTTACCAAATCTTTTAAAATCTTCTTCTTTACCAAATACTGCTATATAGTTAGGACCAGATCTTTTATCTATAATTTCATATGCTACTCGTACAGGAGAATTATGAGCTAATGTTTCGTCATTATTACCTTTATATGGAACTTCATTAGATAATAAAACTTCTACATTTCCAGGTAATAAATTTTTGCTTTTATATAAATCAAATACAGCTTTACTTTGTTCTGCTGTTATTGTTTCTTGATTAGGTTCATCTTTGGATGATATAGGAGAAACTAAAACAATTACTTTATCAGCATCTTGTGAAGCCGCTTGTATACGAGCTAAATGATCTTTATGTGGTGGTTTAAATTTGCCTGGAAAAATAGCTATAGTTTGTTGAGGTGCTTCGATTAAAGGAATTTTTATTCCTGATATAATAGGAGTAATTAACTCCATAACTAAAGCATTGTATTTTCCTTCTAAAGCTGATACAGCATCGATTGCTTGTTGTTTTTTTTCTGCTTTTGGAGTACCCATTTCACCAGCTTGAACTCTAATATTTTTCAAAAACCAACCTTTAACTCGGTCTTTAGATCTTGGGTTTTTAAAATTCTTTATATCTTTAATAATATCTTCAAAACTACCATCTATATTAAAATTAGATAATAATTTTTTAACATCATCAAAATTTGATGTTTTCCAAACATCTGTAGACTCTACTGTCCTTATTTTATCACCAGATTTATCTAATTTAACTTTTTTTAATGTTAATCCAGAAGTATCAACATGAAATTCATATTCTTCATCAGGTCCTAAAGGATCAATATTTTTAATACCCATTTTAGCAAATACTTTTTCAGGGTCTTCTTCTAATAAAACTACTTTTATTAATCCTAAAACTAATCCTTGTTTTTCAGCAGGTAAATCTAATACACTTTTTTTAAATTCACCCTCTTCTTCAGATAAAGATACAATATTATCTATTTGGACATATTCTCCAGGAACTCCTTCAATAGGATATAATACAGTAACAATTTCTCCATGATTTAAAGAACGTTTACCTTTATTTTTTTCACTTTTAAAAGGTACTATTAAATCTTCTGGGAGAGATTCTAAGTGTTTAACTAAATCTTGTTTAATGGTTTTTTTATCCGAATCTGATTCTATATTAACGATTAAGTCAATATCACCAAAGTCTTTTTTATCTGTGGTATTATATGAACCTGAGATTTTAGCGCTTTTAAAACCCTTAAATCCGTTTAATACTTTTTTTATATAAGAATCTACTGTTTTCTGTAGAGCTTCTCTAGGAATCCTGTTTCCACCAGCTGAACCACTCATAGTTAATTAAATATTATTAGGTATATATGCGTCGGCTCTTCTTAAAGCCTCTTTAAATAAGGTTAACGTTTTTTCTTGATCTTCAGGCTTAAGATTGGACTTAATATAACTCATTAACTTATCATAATTGTTAATTATTTCTAATTTTAATGGTTGTTTTGGTCCATATTCTTGATTAAATACTTCTAAAGCCTCTTGAGGTTTATCAGCTATAGTTTCACCTGTTTCTTTACGTATGAATCCTCTACCACTTTTGAAAGTATAACCCAAAGCAGCAAACATAGCTAACATTAACTGTCCTCTATGTAAACCTTTAATATTAGGATCATCTTTAGGTAATTCAGAATTAAATCTAAATTTTAACCAATCCATATCCCCAATATCTATATCAAGTTGTGCTCTTGAACCTAATGATTCGCCAGTTGAAGAATATTGAGGATAAGAAAAATGTATTGAACCAGCACCTGAGGCTTTATCACTAGTGAATAAATCTCCTCCAGCTGAATTTATTTTCTTAACAATTAGTTGTATTAAAGATTTAAGTTGGATTTGATCATCTGTTGCTGAACGAGCTGCTTTTTTATTTTTTTCATATAATTGGCTATATTCATTAGAATCTATCCCCCAATTTTCAGTATCTGCTTGCCCATCTTTAAAAAAATGTTCAGATGAATAAGCTATATCTACATCTCCAGATTGAGGTTTATTACCTGTTGAACCTAACCAATTACTTTTATCAGCTAATCCAGCAAATGTAGATTTTTTATTTGGAAAAATTTTACTTAAATCTTCTACAAATTTTTTAATTGTAGGTTCAATATTTGCTAATAATATGTTTTCAGTATCGTATTCTGTATTTTTAAATACATTACCTCCTTCATTAAGATAAAGTTCTTTTAAAAGACTAATTAAAGATATCATTAATATTTTTTATAATAAATACGATTAATTTGAATTTAAAATAATAAAATAATTTTTATTTTTATATCCGTTTATTAAAACTTTAATAATTTTTCAATACAGATTATGTATGTATAAGATTAAATTTATATAAAAACTATATGACACCTTTACGAGTTGATTTTCACAACAGTTGGATAATAGTTATATACTGGTTTATCATAAGGAGTTTCTAATTTAAATAACTCATACACACAATTAAATAATTTAAAATTTTCTTCAATGGTTCTAGAAGATTCATATAGTTCCCATCCTTTTCCTTGAATTCTTTTTCCAGAGTTATCTGGTCCTCGTTTACTTGATTTTAACCAAATTACACCAGTTCTATCTATAGTTTCTCCTGTTCTTTCTTCATAACATTTAGCATATACTGAAGTTTGGAGATCATAAGAAGTATGTAAACTATTTGAAGTTTTAATATCTAATAACCATTTTTGACCATTTATTTCTACTACTAAATCACAGGTTCCAGCAATTTTATGAGTTTCTGAAAACAGATGCATTTCAGAAGCTATAAGTTTAGGTTTAACTGTTTCCCAAAACTCAACAAATTTTAAAAACATTTGCCATACTTTTAAGGAATATTTAGCATTTCCTCTTTCATCTAACCAATGTAATTCTTCTCCTTCTAAATATTTTTCTGCTAAAGTATGAACTTGAGTTCCTTCTTCTGCGGCTTTTTTAGCTATAAAATCAGCATTATGTCCTACATCTTTTAACCAATCTTCAAAAAATTTTCCTTTGGGAAAATAAGATAAAACATGTGTTACTGAGGGGTAAAATTCTCCTTTGTGACTGTAAAATCTTTGATCTAAAAAATTTATTTGTCTAGATTCGTTTTCTAAAATTAAATGCTTTTGTTTATAGATATTTTCTCCTTTATTCATACTAGAGATAATTTTTTTTCCAATAACTTTGAAAAAGTTAAAGGTTGTACATTGTGTAATATCTTAGTGAATTTTTCAAAACCAAGATAGTTTGGGTCTTTCCCGTCGATTTCTACTAGGTAAACTTCTTTACCTTCGTTCATTAAAACTTCACAGAAATCTAATGCTTTTTTTACAGCATCTTTATCTAATGCTATGTATATTTTTTGCACTTGTGAAGTAACTATTTTAGTCATTAATTTAGGATGAATAATTTTTCCTAATAATGGTATGGCATTTCTTTTAATTGTAATAGCATCCATAGTACCCTCACAAATAATAAGAGGAACATTCCAGTTTACGAATAATTCAAAAGGTATAATATCTTTTGATACATCTGGGTTTGAATATGTTTTTGGAGAGCTTTTATCAAAATTACGAGCAGTAAAATAATTTAAATTTCCCTGAGAGTCATAAGATGGTATGATAATCATTTTACCATATTTGCCTTTTTCACAAAAACCTATATTATATTTAATTATATCTTCTTTAGAGATTCGACGAGACTTTAGATAAACTAAAGCATGCTTGCCTATTACATCACTAGGGTTTACATCTATTAAAGATTTGAATTCTTTAGGTAATTCAACTTTTTGATTATTAAAAACAACAGTAGAATTTTTAGTTAAAGGATTTATTTTAACTAAAGATTTTAACTCTTGTAATTTTTCAGCAGATGTATCTTGTTTTCTA
>Ga0181356_1000325_pt1 | contig 20127 bp, 6 predicted proteins | sample Fa13VDMM110SN_FD_130104 | JGI IMG/M metagenome (GOLD analysis project Ga0181356, IMG submission 130104) | Freshwater viral communities from Lake Michigan, USA - Fa13.VD.MM110.S.N | ecosystem: Environmental > Aquatic > Freshwater > Lake | place: USA: Michigan | collected 2013-09-24 | reverse complement strand
CCCAGACCCAACTTATATTCCAACTCTTTTGCGAGGTAGCGAGTTTACCACTTCAAGTGGTATAAATTTCATACTTGTCGAAAATGTGCAATTTAAAAATAACAATAATTTAGTTATTGCATCGAAAGTAGATAATACAACTGGATTACCAACTGAATATGCGATTAAAGCAAATGGAAGAATAATATCAGGAGCAAATTACAGAAGAACTTATGAGATTGGAGCATTTGAAAAGTTTCGTAAATTAAGTTTAGGAACTCCTAACGTTGCAGAAATAACCTCGGTTATAGATGCAGAAGGAAATGAATATTTTGAAGTTGATTCTCTTGCTCAAAACATAATTTATTCTGAAACAACGAATCCCAATGCAATAGTTGATGGTGTTCCTTCTCTATTGAAACCTTTTGTTGTTGGTAGAAGATATACTATTGAAAGAACTTCTAATGACACTATTATTCAGTTTGGTCACGGTTCTGACGAGTTTATGAGTACAGACAACGATATATTTGATCCAAAAAATACTGTATTAGAAATGCACGCAAAAAATTACTTCACAGATACTTCTTTTGATCCAAATAGATTAGTTGAAAATGATAAATTTGGTATTGGCCCCTCTAATACTGGACTTATAGTAACATACAGAGTCAATACAACTAATAATGTCAATGCTGCTGTCGGTGCTTTAAACACATCAAAAAATGTACAACTTAACTTTGCTGATGATGCAAATCTTTTATCTACTACAAAAAACACCATTAAATCATCAGTAGAAGTGGATAATGAAGAACCCATAATCGGATATTCTTCTGTACCAACTCCTGACGAGATGAGAATAAGAGCATTAAACTACTTTGCTTCACAGAATCGTGCAGTAACCAAAGAAGATTACAAATCATTTGTTTATGCGATGCCCCCACAATTTGGGTCATTGACAAGATGTAATATTGTAAGAGATTCCGATTCAATTAAAAGAAATCTCAACCTATATGTTATTTCCGAAGATAGCAACGGGTTTTTTACTACTGCAAACAATACAATAAAAGAAAATCTAAAAACTTGGCTTTCAAGAGTAAAAATGATCAACGATACAATCGATATTCTTGATGGAAAAGTAATAAACATAGGTATTAGATTCTCGGTAAAATCTACACAACAAGAAAATAAGTATACTGCCTTAAATGAAGGTATTCAAGCTGTAAAAAATCAATTTAATAGAAAGTTTGAAATTGGAGAACCAATTTATCTTACCGACGTTCAAACTGCTTTACAATCAGTATCTTCGATAGCAGATGTAAAAAAAGTAACAATTTTTAATAGAGTTGGTGGAGTTTATTCCGATATAAGTTTTGATATTGATGTAAATAAATCTGCTGACGGTAGATATGTTATGATCCCAGAAGATCAAATCTTTGAAATAAAATATCCAAATGCCGATATTATAGGAACTGTATTATAATGATCAAACGCTATTATGCCGAAAAAGATAACAGTATAACTAACGCATTTGGTAGCGATGGTGAAACAAGAGCAACTGGCTCTAATATGGGCAGAGCAGACATATTAGAAACTTTTTCATTGTATAAAACTGGTTCTGGAATTGGTGCGAATGAGGCACAGCAAATAATGAGAACTTTGATCCAATTCCCGATAACCGATGTGATTACTGATAGAACTGCAAAAAGCATCCCTGCCTCTGGAAGTGTATCTTTTTATCTCAATCTTTATAATGCTCCACATTCGGATACCACTCCTTACGAATTTACCATACAAGCTTATGCTCTTTCCAGATCTTGGGAAGAAGGCAGAGGTATTGATATGGAAGGATTCCTTGATCAAACTTATGGGGGGATAGGTTCTAATTGGGTTTATGCATCAAGTGGTACAACTTGGACAAATCAAGGTGGAGATTATATTACTTCTTCGGTTTATAGCCAATACTTCACTACTGGAATGGAAAATCTAAATATTGATATAACTCCATTAGTTGAACAATGGATTACTGGTTCACAAGCAAATTACGGATTATTATTAAAACTATCCTCCAGTAATGAAGCTTTCTATTCTAATTCTTCTGGTGTCACTTCTGGTACGGTTCCATTTAATCCAAATGGTGCAAGTGTAAGCTATTATACAAAGAAGTTTTTTGCAAGATCCTCTGAATACTACTTTTATAAACCAACTCTTGAAGCAAGATGGAATGATGCAGTAAAAGACGAAAGATCAAGTTTTTATGTTAGTTCTTCTAACTTACCAGCAAGCCAAAATCTACATACAGTTTATTTGTACAATTACTTTAGAGGTAGATTATACGACATACCCGTAATTGGAACGGGAAGCATATATGTAAAAGTGTTCAATAATCCATCCAGTTCTGTCGCAACAAGCATAACAGCTTCTCCTACCAATCCTATAACTGGAAGTTGGGTCAAAACTGGTGTATATCGTGCATCATTTGCTTTGAACACCACAGAATCACAAGTATTTGATAGATGGTTTGACAATACTCTTACAACCTGTTATTATACTGGTTCGATTGATATGTTACAATATGAACCCTCAGATCCTGCTCCCTATGATATCTATGCTACTAAAATTATGAATATGAAACAAACATATTCGAAAGACGAAGTAGCAAGATTCAGAGTGTTCACAAGAAGCAAAAATTGGAATCCAAATATTTATACAGTTGCCAGTTCCGTTACAGAACCAGACATTATTCAAAGTGGATCATATCGGATATACAGAGTAGTAGATGATTTATCAATTGTCTCTTTCAGCACAGGCAGCGAAAAATATAGTGAACTTTCTTTTGACCAAGATGGAAACTATTTTGATTTTAATATGTCAATATTAGAACAAGATTATAGTTATGGTATAAAGCTTGCTTATTACAATGGTGATTTAAACACTTATATTGAGCAACCAGAACTATTTAAATTTAAGGTCGTCTAAAACAAATGAGTTTAAAAAGCATATTTTCCAGTACTCCAAAGATAATTGCGTCACAAAGTTTAGATTCAATAGGTTCAGATGTAGAATCCGCAGAATTTGTGGTAGAAAAACAAACAGATATATCGAGATATATACCACCTGTTGATTACAGTAAACCAGAAAATTTTGCTAAATTTGGTTTAGCAAGTAAATATTACAATGATGCTTACGTTAGAATTTCTAATCAATATCCTTATGACGGCTCTCTAAAAGAAAAAACACAATTTTTTAATACATCTTCCAATTTTGATAAATGGATTTATGACAATAAATATCCAAAATTTACAGGATACATTGATTTTTCTGCAAATGGATGGGGTTCTCTTTCCACTTCCAAAATTGATGGTTATGGATTATCAACTACACCAAGTTATATCTATGTAAAAGGTGGGCCAAATACTTCTGGTAGTACATTAGTCAATAAATTCAAAACTTCTAACTTTTACTCCGAAGAATACAAAAGAGCCAGTAACTTATATTATGATTTGAGTGGTAGTGGTGTAACTATCGAATTTTGGTTGAATAAATCTGCTTTTGACTCGACCAAAACCGAAAAAGAAGTAATATTCGACCTTTGGAACAATCAACCTTCATCAAGTAACAGTTATGGCAGATTGACAGTAGAATTGACCAGTTCTACATCAGATACCTCTGTTTTCTACATTACAGCCCAATCGGGTACTTCCGGGGGCTTTTTTAGACGTAAATTGTCGGTTTTGACCGTATCCCAACTAACTTCATCGGCTTGGCAACAATATTCTGTTGTTTTGGCAAATAATGGAGCAGGTATCAATACCAAGTTTTATGTCAACGGTCAACTGAACAATAGCTTCAATACTGGTTCCGCTATACAGCCGGTTACCGGTGCAATGCTGGCAACAATCGGTTCATTGATTACAGCAGTCTCTGGAACCGCAACCTCAATCGGTTACGGCAAATTATCAGGCTCAATTGATGATTTTAGATATTGGAAAACTGATAGAACGGAAAAAGACATAAAATTAAATTGGTTTACAAATGTCAATGGTGGTTCTAACACTGATGATGCAAATACTGATTTAGGTGTCTATTATAAATTCAATGAAGGTATTATCGGCAATAACGCTTCTGACTCAATTGTATTAGATTATTCGGGCAGAATATCAAATGGAACATTTATTGGGTATGATAGCTCTTACAGAAACTTAGGTTCTGCTTTTATTAGTTCAAGCTACACCGAACAATCAGATCCTGTTATAAACATCTATCATCCTGATTATTCTTCTTCTCTTGATGCATTAGTCGCTGAATCTTTTGACCATGATACAAAGAACAATGCAGCAGTCTACAATTATTTACCACAATGGATAAGAGAAGACGAAGAATTAAATGGCGAAGGACTTTTACCCAATCTGATCCAAACAATCTCGGTATTCTTCGATAATTTAAGTCACCAAATAAATCAGGTCAATAAACTAAAAAATATTGAGTATACAAGTGGTTCTGATAAACCAATTCCATTTGCTAACAGACTAATTGAGAATTATGGTCTAACAGTCCCAGAACTATTTGTTGAATCCGAAATAACTGAATTTTTTACGAATAGAACTGACACACTTCTATATAGTGGCTCTATCACCGATGTAAAAAATAAGATTTATCTCAATATCTATAATAATCTATCCAGCATATTAAAATCCAAAGGCACAGAAAAATCATATAGAAATTTGATTCGTTGTTTTGGTGTAGATTCAGAATTAATCAAAATGAATCTATATGCTGATGGTGCAACTTACCCAATAAGAGATAATACCTATTCGACAGCAGTAAAAAGAAAATTTGTAGATTTCAATGACACAGATCGTTTTGATACCACGGTTTATCAATATGCAGATCCAAGTATTAATAGTTCACTTTCTTACATACCCGGCAATATTTCTGGTTCATACATGGGTTTTACAACAGAAACAGAAGTAATCTTTCCAAAGAAATCTGTTCAAGGTGATCCCTTCTACTTTCCATATTTATTTCTTTCTTCTTCGTTGTTTGGTATGCACGAAGCAAATTCTTCAAGTGCAAGTGATTATACTTGGAATGGAACAGATGATATTAATTTTCAAGTGTATGCAATAAGACCAGAAGCAGAATCAAAAAATGCTTATTTCTCTTTGAGAGATTATAACGGTACTTCTTTTAATCTTACTTCATCAATTTATACTGATGTATACACAAACTCAAAATGGAATTTTGCCGTTAGAGTAAGACCAGATAAATATGAAAATATTAGTTTAGTTTCTGGAACTACCAATACTACCTACACTCTTGAACTTTATGGTGTAAAAACAAGTCTTGACACAATTGAAAGCGAATTCACTGTTACACAAAGTATTAGCAATGCGATTGGAAAGAATTTCTTTATAAAAGCAAAAAGATTATATGTTGGTTCGCATGTTCTAAACTTTACATCTTCACAAAATGTATTGACAAGAGCAGATACAAAAATTTCAACTCTCAAATATTGGCAAAGTTATTTAGATAATGAAGTTATTATTGCACATTCAAAAGATACATCAAACTATGGAACTTTACACCCATACAAAAATGCATATTTCCCAATAACAGAAATTTCTGGTGTTTATGTTCCTCAAATTGATACATTGGCATTAAATTGGGATTTTACAACAGTAACTTCTTCTGATAATGGAAACGGCAATCCAACGAGTAAAGTAGCACAGTTTATTGTGCCAGATGCGTCTTCTGGTTCGCTTACTGCATTGAACCGATATGGTTGGTTAGGAAACGTGCTCAATCACCAACATACTGGCCGTGGTGATTTCTTCCTCCCCAATGAAACACAAGTTGTAAATACCGAATATGTTTTTAGTGCAAAACAACAACTCCCAGAAAGTCTTGATTCATTAGATTCTATCAATATTCTGTCGCAAGACGATCTTGCGTATACAAGAGAAACTAAACCAGCAAATTACTTCTATGCTTTTGAAAAGAGCATGTATCAAAACATATCCGAAGAAATGTTAAATATGTTTGGAACAATAATCGAATTCAACAATTTGATTGGTGAACCCGTGCATAGATATCGCCAAGAATATAAAGAAATGTCTAAATTAAGACAGCTTTTTTATGAGAGAGTCCAAAACGTACCAAGCTTCGATAAATTCGTAGATTTCTACAAATGGTTTGATTCGGCTATTTCTATATTTATTACCCAGCTAACTCCTGCATCTGCAAACGTTTCTGAAAAAATATACAACATTGTTGAAAATCATATTCTTTCAAGAAATAAATATTGGAACAAATTCCCAACAATAGAATTCAAGGGAACAGATCCAGAAGCTGGTGCTCAATCGATAAATAAACTATCATACAATTGGAAGTTTGGTCATAGACCACTTTCTGGTTTACAATCGGATAATGCTGATTATTGGATTGAAAAGGCAGAAAGAAATAAAAGTCCTTTAAGTTCTTCCAATGCAGGGACAAATAATAGCAGAAATCTTATATTTTCGGCATCTGTATCTGCATTGACAAGAAGACATACTACTCCTGTGCGATATGTCATGGAAGAATCCAGAGAAATCAAATCAGGTGTCAATTTTCATAAAAACAAGAAAATAGATTTTTTGAAAATAGCAACTGCACCCCACGGCCCTATGATTGCCGATGGGTTTATCAATGTTCCAGCAAATATACTTTTTGTTGGCATCGAGAACACATCTTCATTATTAAAGAATGTCAATGATGTAAAAAACCCCAATGCAAAAATAAAATATAGTTTTACAACCATACAAGGAAGAGATTACGATTCTTCTACTCTATCCTATGGAGAAATATTAAAATCTGATATTGCTATCCCTGCTAACTTTATAAGTGGTAATATAACAACTGGTTATAATGCAGAAGTTGCTAACAACTTTATGAGTGGTGTCATAATCACAAATCTTCATAATGATGCTTATGGAGACTCAAAAGAAATTCCAATCCAAGGCCCATTCACAAATCAATGGGTTGGTGGTCTACAATCGAGACATATACCTTTGAATGCCGGTTCCGACGACTACACGACCCGTCCAGAGGCTTGGAAATTACTGCTGGGGCAGATAGGCACCTCATCTTATCAAGCCACTATGGGCTTTGTAGGGGCCGATTACCCTTACCCAGAAGGTAACCCAGAAGATCCATCATATCCCGTAAAAGTTCACAAGAGAGCTTATTATTACAGAGAAGAAACAGCTAAAAGACCTGTGAATATTCGTAATATTCAATATTCTACTTCTTCCGCAAATATTGGTAATTTTAGATCAAACTACGAAGTTGTTTATTCAAATGGTAGAACAAACAACAATATGTTATTGAACGATCAAACTGGAACTATCAATACAGCACAAACAGAACTAAAAGAAGTTGTAAGAGCAACCCCAACTACAATTTCTCGTACAGATTTTATATTACCAACAAGAACAGCTTATAAAACAATAATTGGTAATAGATTCTCTGCTCCCGGTGAAATTAGAACTTTATCAAGAGGGTATCTAAACAGGTTTGCAGAAGAAATGTCAGCATATAATGCTATGCCATTTAGAAACAAACAAATAATTGGTGATGCTAACAGAGTATCTGATACCTTGGTAGTAGAAAATCCTGCAACCGATATTGTACCATCTATAATAAGTGGAACAAACGGAACTAACTTCAATTCTTTGATGGTGAAGCATTCTGTGTTTGGTGGATTCATGAGCGGTTCATCCGTTGTTCCATCTATCCATAAGATCAATAGAAACACAATTTACAGATTTGATGATAATGGTGCAAGACAAATCTTTGATAATGGATTTATCTCACATCAAATTCCAAGAAAAGATTCTGGTTATGCTTGGATTACTGCTTCTCTAACCCAAGGTATTACAGCTACCAACGCAGCAAACTTTGGTTTTATAAACAACTTTGTGACTACTCCTTCTGGAACAACTTCCTACTATGCAACTTTGCCCATAGTTTCCGTATCGGATGTTGGATTGAATTCAAGCGGAGCATTTGTGCTAACAGGAGCAGCAATTACTGCCGATTCTGTTGGGCTAAACACTATTTTAATTGAACAAATAAGTGTTGATACTCTGGGTGATGTAACCGTTCCATTATCTAATACAACAAGTTCAATCGTGACTTCTGTTGCAAATCCAGCAGGTTTATTCAATGCTTTGATGATTACCCGAAATGGTCTTTATCAATATCCAACTTTCAAACAAATATTTAGAAGTTCGCATCCTGTTGTCAAATATCAGATACAAACAAACCAAGTTGGAACTACAAAAAGCTTACCGCAGTTACAAACAGGATTTTTCAATTCAGTTTCTTTGGTTGGCAGAAAACAAAATGTTTTCTTTTCCGAACCTTGTGTTGTTTATAGAAAACCAATCATTACATCACTTGGGTATAATGACGGTAAGTTATCAAATAATGTTCAAATAACTTTCAGCAATCAAAATGAAACTGAATATTTCTGTAGCGATGAATTAAATTATTTGCTTGGATTAGTAACTTGCGAACGTCAATCCTATAATCAAGTTACAAAACTTTACTTGAACGGAGCACTACAAAGTGATTTAAGTCCAATAAATAAATTCAACGGATTAAGTTATGAAGAATCAATCTACCCATCTGCAACAAATAAATTCAAAACAGTAATCAGAAGACGTACAAATTATGATAATCAGTTTTGGAGAGATTCGCAAAACGATAGAATTGTTGATAATTTATCACAATCATTTGGTATAATTACAATTCCTTCGCAAAGCATGTGGGGATTAGATCCTTCTTCAAACTTCTCAACAAGACCTTCATCAAGTGCCGGTGCCGCTATTGCTGGAAATGGCGCAGGTATATTACAAAATAATCACACCTTTTATTATAATCTTACAGGTACAGCAGCATATTTAAAAATTTCTCCACTATACAGCAGAAAACATATGGTGCAATCTACTGCTTCGGTTGTTGCATCCTCCGGTCTTATTTTTAGTGTAGGCACAGCTTCAATCCCAATCGGATTTGGCGAAGCTGCTTGGACAGCAGCAAGAGATGCAGGTTATTATACTTCAAACGGATTACTTCAAACTTTTACAAATAGTTCAATCAATCCATTTTACAATTCATATGATGAATATTCCGATGATATTTCATATATTGGTAAAAATGGATCTTTGATACCAGAATTCAGAGTAGAGAATAAAATAAATGATTATCTAACTACAAAAGACATAAATGTTTTGAACGATCTTACCATTGTAGGTACAAGTTCAAGTTATTCCGATAACACAACAAACACATTTTATAAAACATACACAAATACTGAATTTATGAAAAACTTCTCTGTTGTGAAAGAAAATCACAAAGATTTAGTTGATCCAACAAAAATAACGTTAGAATGTAATGCCTACATCAAGTTTGTTCCATACAAAGGTTTCTATCCAGCAGATAGAACCATTGACATAGCTACCACATTTTCAAGTTCATACTTACCCTATGTATCTTCTTCGGTAGCTTCAAGCTCACTTATTAGTGCAACAATCTTTCCAGAATCTATCAAACATAGAAATTTTATAACTCCATTTTTAGCACCCGGATTATTATACAATACTATCAAAGCTGGCGTAGCAGTAGATTATGCAATATTACAAAAACCAGTATTAGATGCAGATACTAGCCAAGGAGCTAATCCAAATTCACAAAATAGTTATAGAGCAATAGACATCACAAATTATAATGGTAGTGGTTCTAACCCTATGATTGTTGCAAGAAACAATGCAGATGCTTATATCACAAATCGTTTACCTTTTGAAGCATTACTAAAACCTGATTCATACGTCAAAAATCAAACATTATATGACTTTGAATCACATCCTTCTGCCAGTACAAATTTGAGATATAATAATTTCTCTTCTTTACTCTCAGGTAGTGGAGAAGATGGTATAAGTACAAGCATTTTGCGTTCTGGAGCAGATAACAACTATAAATTTATGATTAATAACTTCTTATCCGAAGTAGTTGATTTCTTTTTATTAGACAATCAACTTACATCTATCGTGTCTAAACCAGAGAACACACTTAATTTATCATTAGCATCAGGTTCCGTTTATGGTGCAAGATTAAAAATGTATCGCTCATTGAACGAGACAAGAAACTATTTCCCTTCAAACTACGATTTGCCACAAGATGTTGATTCAAACTATTCATTTGTTGCATCAAAATCTATTATACAGTTTGTAAGTAGTAGTTATACCGGTTCTTTATTGCGAAATACTCCTTCTTCCAAAACAATAGAAGAAACTTTTACTTTGTATAGCAGACCAACCGCATTCGGCCCTGATTTTGCTGGATCAAATATTAGTAGCTCTGTCGGCTTTGATAGTGGAAACATTACAAGCAGCTATCATTCAAGAGATGCAAGAACAGGGTTCAATCCAATTTACACTCCACCTTATTATTATGGTGAATCTTGGGCTGATATTATTTTCAAAGCAACCGAAACAAAAAAATATACCATTCAAGAAATTATACAAAATAGTAATATAAATTATTTAAGATTTGATACTCAAAACGTGAATTGGACTTACGCTTTTGATGATTCTACTTCTATTACCGGTACACTTAGACCTTGGGCACCAATCGAAAACGATACTGGTTCTTATTATATGCTATCAAAAAATAGAGTTAATTCAAACTCAATGCAATTGAGCGCATCACTGAACATTCAAAATTATAAAACAATTATAAATTCTGATATTGACACAAATACCAAAAATATAACTCTAAAAACAAATGATACAACATATGCTTGGAATATCGAAACCAAATTTGAAACTCCAATGCTTAATTTTGCAGGAGTTACAATTTCTGGTAATGATCGTCCCGATGTTGCCCCCGGAACAGTACCAAGAGGTATATGGCATCAATTTGGAACTATACCCACAAACGATCAAGGTGTATTTTTGCAAATAACAGAAATTCCACAAAATTGGTTACAATATAATCCTCTTGCAACAAGTTCTTCTTATTACAATGCTTCTACTCAAATTCTCGATCTAACTAAATTAGTTGGGTTTTCTGAAGAACCGGTAAAATTAGGCAAACTACAAAACACAAAGAAAGTGTATGAAGCAGTTGTTGCGGTTCCTTATATTGAAGAAGCAGGAGTCAAAAAATTCTTTGAGATTCCAATAGATACAATAAATGTTTCGATAGGGACTAAACAAGTCAACACAGAAGGTTCAGATGACGCAGGAGAAACCATCAAACAACTTTCTACCTATCTTGATAAATATGTATTCCCACCAATGTTTGATTATAAGAAAAACGAATCAACAACACCAGTGTCTATGTATGTATTTGAATTTGATTATGATTTAGATCAAAACGATCTTTCGTTTATCTGGCAAAATCTACCACCTGTGAATTCCAGAAAAGTCAATAAGAAAACTGCCACTATTTCACATAAACTGCTTTATAATGAACTAATGGGACACGCAAACGCTCTCAAAAACCAAACAATTGATTCTCAAATCCAATGGATGGTTTTCAAAGTCAAACAAAGAGCAAAAACTGATTATAGTGAATTTTTGAGCAGTAAAACTGTAGATACCAACAATAAACAAATAAAGAATATTAAAATTCTTTCCAATGAAGATGAAAATTTGTTTGCTGATACAAAATACAGCTATAACTGGCCTTATGACTTTTTCTCTATAGTCGAATTGGGTGAGATTAAAACAAAAATAGATTTTGAAAAACCAGATGATATTTCATCAAGTAAAATATTTACTAGTGAAAAACTTGTTTCTACAACAGGAAAAGCATTGACAGATTCTAATTTATCAGCCATACCAATTGCTACTGCAACTCCTACTGTACAAACCGCAAATAGTATTTCTTCGATAATGAATCAAATGGCAGAATCGATTACAGCTACCAACAAAACAGTTTCTAATCTTGCTACAACAACAAAAAAAGGACTTAAATAAAAATGTCATTTTTCGATAAGAAAGAAGAGGTTATAGATTTGCAACTAACTCAATTTGGTAAACAACTCTTATCTTTGGGTAAATTCAAACCTGCTTATTACGCTTTCTTCGATAATAACGTTTTGTACGATTCAAGCTATTCTGGTATGTCTGGAGAAGCAATAAATCAAATAGAACCAAGAATACAAGATGAGACTCCCTATAATAAAACACAATATGTATTTTCCGGTAGAGAAACTGCAATAAGTTCTTTTGTAGAATCTAATAGAACAAAGTTGGCTAACCAACCAGATTCTGTTGTCCTATCCTTCGATAATCCCGCAGAATCTACCTACACACAGATTTTACCGTTAGGAAACGCAGATCCCGGCACTCAACAAACTCCAAATTTCTCTGTAACGTTTATGAATGGGGAATTATCTGGTTCGGTCACTACTGCTTATTCAAGTTCTTATTCAATTCAGAAAATACCACAATTAAATGCAACAATAAAATATACAGTAAAACCAATTGATTTCAAAACAATAAAAATTCCAACAACTAAAATAAAATATGGTGGATTTTTACCTCAAACACAAACTGGTTTTAGAGTGATTGAAGAATATTTATTGTTACAGATATTGGAAAATAATACTGAATTTGAAAAAGACAATTTTGAAATATTGCCATACATAGTTGAAACTATTTCTGGTAGTACAATATCTAACGCAATATCCTCGGAATATGAGCAGCTAACCCCAATACCTTTTGAAAAAACTATCTTTCAAGAAAATGGTGTTGAAACCACAAATATATTACAAACATCAGAATTTATCAACCATTTTTTTGAAGTTTTAGTAGATGAAGAGATTCCAGAAGAACTTATCTGTGAATCTGTATCAAGATTGAAAAAGATTGATTATCTACTTGATGATGATTACAATTGTGATGAAGCACAAAAGAAACTACAACCAGTAAATCTATATCAATCTAATATTATCGATGATGATATAGAAAACTGTGAAGTTTAGAATAAAATCGAACAGGATGATATTTAGTATATGGAATTAATATTCGACGGATTGCAAAATCTTACTGGCAAAATTCTGCCCAATGTAATAATAGAAGACATTTTTATGTCTACAGCACCAGATCCAAGTCCAGAATCTAATCCACATATTCAAAGCACCCGTGAAATAGTCGTAACTGGAATATCGGGCAATAAGCAAGTCCAACAAAGTAGTTTTAGTTCGCAAATAGCGAATCAGCAAATACAGAATAAGAATTTTTATCTTGATATAACCTTATCAATTTTGAATGCAGAAACATTTGTAAATTCATTGATATTAAAGCAAATGAATTATTTGGATTTTATTTATGTTAAAGTGATCCAAAGTTTGTCAAAAGCACTAACTGATGAACTGTTAGTAAGCAACTTCGAAGTAGATGTTTCTGCTTTGAAGAACATATCTGACTATACAGAAAAGACATTTAGATTAAGTGATTTTCTTGCTAATAAAAAAATAGATTTTACCACAAAAGATGCAAATGTTTATAAACACATAAACAAGGTCAGGTTTACAAGTAAAAATCCACAAAAGCAATATTTAGATGTGTTTGCCTACGCATATGTTGATATTCAGCAATTGATCAATCAATATGAATTGAATCTCACCAGTGAATATCAAGTAATAGGTAATATCTCAAAAGAAAACGTAATAGCAGAGAGCAAGACTAATACCCAATCTTATGTTCTTGCAGACCAAAATAATAATTTGTTTATTGGCACACCAATAAAAACCGTCAGTGGAAAGTTTGCTGCCAAAGCACCAACTTTGCTAACAAAAACAACAACTGTCGAAACACTAAACATTGTTCCGGTTACTAATAAGAAAATAAAGGATCTAAGAGGGTTAGAAGAACTAAACATAGAAACAATAACAAACCTCAAAAAACCTATGCAAAAGAACAATCTATCCAAAAGTTTTGTGCCAGAGCAATCTTATTTATCAGAACTTTACACCACCAGAGAAAAATCTGGTGTATTTTCTTCATTGTTTATGTTTGATATTATTTCTTACCTAAAAAACAAATCAAACACTCCCGAAATATATGACAATGAAAATGTTTTATCTTATATCAAGATTAAAAAATTAAGTTTGTATAGGAAGAGAGTTAAAACAATCGATTCTATTGTATACATGTTTGATGAATATACACCAGACAAACTTATCATTTCTACTTCTGAAAAGTCTTTTGGCAACATTGACAATAAATTTTCCTTTTATGATAGCTACAACAATATATATACTACTTCGCTCGATCAAATAAAAAATGGTAATTTTGGTTCTACAATCCCCAACTTTGCTACTGTTGATACTCTCCGAAAAATAGCTTCAATAACAGAAATCTTTTTACCAAATGCATCAAATCATAGAGTTTTTACTTTTACTGATTATGAGATAGCTTCATTGACTACCGGAGAATATCAATACTATATTGAGATAGAAATACAAGATCAAACAAATATTTTGTTTGAGAATAAGATAAATCTATTAAATACAGAAAGAAATAAACTTGTTTCTTACCTTTCCGAAAGTCAAAGGGTAGATATGTTTTCTGCAAATGAAAATAAACAAACAGAAAAATTCATAAAATTTCAAAAAGAAAAATATAAATCAGTAGATTTGAAAACTGCTGTAAAAAACGGGTCAATGACACAAACCATTACGATTCAGAATGCCACTTGGATTAGCACCCCATCCGTTATAGTGTCTATTGAAAAAGAAAATTTGAATCCATTATTGCAACACTCTGACAAAATTAAATTGTATTACAACCAATTGAATCCATCTACTACAAATCCTACAAATGTCAAATACGTTATTGATAAAGTAGATTTATTAATCTCGCAATTAAGAACAAAATATTCTCTTGATGAAAAACAAGATAAAAATACCAATAGTAATAGATCCAATACAATAAAATCAACCATCATAACACATACCTTCAATAACGTTTTTGATAGTGAAATGGCAAAAGTAGGAATTGATTTCATAGACATTCCAAAATCAGATCCCGCAGATTACAAGATAGGATTACCAAAAATTGTCAAATCTTCTTTTGATACCAGAATAACCAACGAAATAAATAAATACTTTCCAACCACCTCACCTATTGATCTTTCATCGCTATCAGATAGTTTGGGTAAAGAAGAACGAGATTCACTATCTGATATAAGCAGCTATAGCACTTGTTATCTTTCACCATCTTCTGCCGTACTTGACACTAATCAAACTATAAAATTAGATAGTATTGATAGTTCAAATCTAAATTTATCAACTTATGATACAGTTGTAAATAAATCTATCTCTTCTAATAGTCGTAAAAACAAAAGCGTTAGTAATGAACTGCTAACTAAAACAAGTTTGGCAGTTTCTACCACAAAAGATTTTGCATCGAATCTTACAACCACAGTTCAACTTTCTTTTATAACAAAACCTTCTTTGTTATCTGATGCCTCTGGGATATTTATTAATAATGGATTTAATTCTATCGATAGAAACTTTACTTTACAAGAAATTTGTGAGCTTTCTAATCTTGATAGCGTAAACGAAAAAACACTCTTGGAACTTACACCGTTGACAAATGCGTTGATGGATAGTATTATTAGACCAAGTTCAATAAATGATACTGCAAACGAAATTGTTTCTATCCTCACAATAGACAAACTCAACGTTAAGTCTGATACAAGCATCTTGAATGATATAAAATCACAGCAAACTGTATCAAATAAACTTAACTCTACACAGAGTACAATAAGTCAAAAACCAAATGTAATCTCTAACAAAGCAGGTATAACACCAGCTAAAATTACAGTTCAGAATGATAGTATTCTTACTACAATTCCTCTCCAAACAAAAAGTCTTATGTTGGATACCACAACAAAAACAAAATTTCAATTATCATCTTTCGGTTTTGATCCGTTTCTTAATCCAAGCACAAAAAACTTTATGAGACTTAATTTCCAGAACATATGTCAGATAGAATATCTTGCAGGATTTGAAAACGAAAATTTAAAAAATCCTATTTGGAAATTATTGAACAAAAAAGACTATGATTCTCTATCGGGTTTGATTGTTATCCGAACAAAACAATATACAAACAAGCTATATAACATAGGAACAGAAACGGGATTAACTTTTAATGTTTATAACGAATTTTCCATTCTTGATAAAGGCGATGTGCAACCTATGAAGCCAACACTAAAAACACAAACTCTTTTCCCAAATATAACTTTGAATGTAAATAATAAAATAATCAACACAGATAACTTGCTAAATGTTTTACCTATATCTTCCGAAAACACACTACAAAATGAAATAGTCAAACAATTAGTGGTGGCAAATATAATCGACGCAGAAATTAAATCAAGTTATACATTTTCCAAATTAGAGTTAGATAATGTCAATAAGTAGAAAAATAATTATTACAGAAAGAGAAAACCTTGGTTCCGTAGTAGGAACAAGATTACCAATAAGAAATGTGTTTCAAGTTGGCCCTACAACATCAAGTGTTGGAATCACTACTGTTTCAAGTTTGCAACAATCACAAGCAAGAAGTTTGACCAAAAAACTTGTGGTTTCAACAACTTCTAACGCAACAGCTTTACCAACCATATCTGAAACATACGAATTTACAAATACTGATTATCGCACAGCCACCGATACAACCAATGCTCCACAACAAAGTTGGAGTGCCTATGTATCCGCCAGCTTATCAACCAATATAGATTCAGATCATTTTACTACTATTGATGCGTTTTACGATGTTAATGATGCTTTATCGCTTGGTATCACCGATTCTACGCATACTGCTAATGTAAACTATGAATATAATTTTCTTATTGAAAACTTTGAAAATGCAATTTCATCTCCTGCATATAGCGAAAGAATACTCCCAAATATGTATGTTATAATGTACGCAAAAATGGCAAAAGATGTTGGAAGTCAAAAAGCTGTATTTGATGATCTTATAACTTTGAGTGGCACCATCAATGCAACTCAAATCTATCCACTACAAAATAAAGTTTTTACAAATTTGAATCCAAGTGGAGAATACCATGATCTATTTGCTCAAAAGCTGATAGATATACAAAATGGAATTGTTAGTGTTGATACTACTGCCTTACAAGCAGTAATGGCTAATATTGTAATTCCACCAGAGCAATTAAGTATGATAAACGATTTGAGTGCAATGAAAGAAATGTATCCAATGTATAACGAAATTAATCTTACAATGGATAAATTTTCAAGTTTCTCTACAATTTTGAGGGATTCTAATCTGACACTCTCGTTGATCAATTATGTAATAAACAACCTAATGAACACTAAAAACTTACTTTATAGTGAACAAACTTTATCTTACGCATCTGATAATACAATATCTACCAATACTTCGATTGAGAATAGAACATTGCCAGTTATAGACATACTCGATTGGTGGAATAAAACAAAAACAGATTTTACTCCGAATGAAACCAACAATACCAACACTCTTGTATTGGGTATTGATGACGAAACCATCAAAATAGCTCAAAAAGAATATGCGTTTGCAAGAACTTTAAGCTACATAATATTTTACGGCAAATTAAGAAAGATAGTTCAACAAACTCAAAGAAACTTCCAGCAAATTATTGACGGGGAACCGGCTTATTCTGAAACGGTATTTTATAGAATAGATAAATTTAAAACTGGTTCAACAATACCTCTTCAAACTTTTTGGGTTCCTAACTCCGCTAAAATGGATGCAATCCAACTTATTGACACCCAAGTAAAGTATAATGTGGGTTATGATTATCAAATAAGCTCATACAATATTGTTATCGGTAGTTCAATAGCAACAGCTAACGAAGCTATGAACACAACAGATTTAAGTTCCACTACTACTCTAAAGTATACAACTACTCCTAAAATTTCATTGATTCAAATACCCGTATACAGTATATCAAATAAGATAATTGATGATCCTCCATTGAGTCCAGAAATATTGACAATCCCGATGAAAAATGTCAATAATAAAATAAAGTTTTATTTTAATAATTCAACTGGTGAAGAACAAACCACATTTATCTCAATAGATCCAAATGACAATCGTAATATTAAAATAACAAATACAATGTTTACAACTTTGATAACAGATAAAACTACTTTCAAGTCTGATGATATTGCTTCTGCTTTCGAAATATATAGAATAGCAACAAAACCAACAAGCTATTCACAATTTTCTAATAATCTTCTTGCTACTGTCACAACAGATTACGATAAAGCAACTTTGACAAAAGCATCTTCTGCCAGTTATGAAGATACAATAAGACCAAATACAAAATATTACTATGTTTTTAGGTCAATAGATTTTCACGGACATATTTCTAATCCAACCGACGTTTATGAGATTGAGATGGTTGACGACGATGGATCAATATATTTGAGAAAAAATATAGTGAATATTAAAGATTTAAAACTAAATAAGAAAGATACTAAGATATTTAAAAAACTTTTCTACATAAAACCACAGATTCTACAATCAATAATCAACGCAACTACTTTACAAAAAAATAATATTACGAACTCACATGATATATTTACGTTAGGAAGTCCTAACATTTTAGGAGTAGCTGCAAGTCCTGTTTGGAATAAGAAATTCAAATTAAGATTTGTTTCTAAAAAAACAGGTAAGATGTTTGACTTGAATATTCAGTTGGAAGTAGAAAATGATAAAGAAAATTTATAATATACTATTTACAGAAAGAGGTTTAAATAATGGCATTTTTAGATAATAGCGGAGATATCATTCTCGATGCAGTATTGACAGATACTGGAAGATTTAGATTAGCTAAAGGCGACGGCTCTTTCAGAATCGCAAAATTTGCTTTTGGTGATGATGAAATTAATTATGGTTTATATGATAAGACTAACGCAAGTGGTTCTGCATATTATGACCTCGACATTCTTCAATCGCCAGTATTTGAAGCTTTCACTAACAATAGTATATCATTGAAATCAAAATTATTGTCAATTCCCAGAAATAACTTATTATATTTACCCGTTCTAAAAATCAATAATATTATTTCCGGGTTTGAACTACATTCTTCTGGACTATATGTTGTTGCAGTAGATACTGACACCGAAAATTCGTTAGGTACTGCTACTACTGCTGCTCCCGGTTTGTTATATGGGGAAACACCCGCTAACGGTGGAGCAATCAGAACTGATCAGGGTTTAGACACAGCAGAAATATCTCCTGCGTTTGCAATTGATTCAGATCTTATCGAAACTCAATATATTTTACAAATAGATAATAGATTAGCAAATGTTATAAGTTCATTAGATAGTTCAAAAGCAGTTGTTTCTTTTATTGATGATGATAATATCGCAAGTTATTATTTTGCTGCTGATTCTGATATTGATTATGTAAAAGAAATTACTGATAGAACTACAAATTCCTCTGGTATGGTCATCGTTGGGCCAAGAGGTACTTCATTGGTATTCAAGTTACAAGCTTCTTTGGATTTGAATTCAAGCACATTCTTATTTAATCTGCTTGGTACTACACAAAATGTTGCCGATGCAAACGGAAACAATGTAAATTGCTATACAATTGATAGTAATGTAAGAGTTACTGGTGTTACAACCGGATATTCGATTGACATCCCTTTAAGATTTGCAAAGACAGTATAACAAATATAGGATAAATAAATGGCTACTACCTTCAAAAATATATCAACAAACGACGTTGTTTCAACCAGAACTCTATTAAATGAGTCTATCCCCCTGACGGGAACTATACTCTCTGGCACCTATGCCAATAATAACATAAAGTATTATTCTCATGGGATGTTCCAATCCGTTTATGATTATCCTTATTTGAGTTCTTCTGCAAATCATGTTGTAGATATCACAATGGGCTACTCAGCAGATTCCGGTTTATCTGCATCTGCATCTTTACAAAATTCAAAAAAGATTAATACTTACAACCAGATGGCTCAAATGCTTGTTGGATATGATACCACTGGTAGCATAATGAAGTTCGATCAAGATGGGAATATTGCTGGTGGTGGAACCAAGCTTACGGCAGTATATTTTTT
>Ga0181356_1000323_pt1 | contig 20150 bp, 22 predicted proteins | sample Fa13VDMM110SN_FD_130104 | JGI IMG/M metagenome (GOLD analysis project Ga0181356, IMG submission 130104) | Freshwater viral communities from Lake Michigan, USA - Fa13.VD.MM110.S.N | ecosystem: Environmental > Aquatic > Freshwater > Lake | place: USA: Michigan | collected 2013-09-24 | reverse complement strand
TTCCTGGAACCAATGCAGTCAAGAAAAAAGACATTGACGAAAGCATTTTTGCAATGACAGCAAACTTGTGGAAATCGTACAAAGGACAATAATGAAAAGCCTACGCGATTATCTTGAAGAATCTGAACACGCTGCTGACAACCCCTTGACGGGCGACACGTTTGCCATCAACATTCGTGAAGAATGCCTGATTGAAAGCGTGGTCTTAGAAAGTCGAGCCGACGGTGTGGTGATTGCTGCAGATGATCGCATGATGCAGTTGCTGGAAAGCTACGGCTACACATTTGAACAAACCTGTATGGAGTGCGGCGGCTCAGGCTGTGGCTGCGGCAGCACAGAACAACACAGCAATGCTGCAGATCAAGATCCTGGCGAGTATGATCAAGAAGGTTCCATGGCCAAAGACGATCTCAACACCATTGTGACTGCTGCTCGCCGACTCATGGACCTGCTGGGCAACAACGACAACATGCCTGAGTGGACTCAGAGCAAGATTGATCGTGCTGCTGACTATGTGGATACTGCTGCTGACTATATTGCCAGCAAGAAAACTAGTGGCGTCATGGAAGGCGACAGCGAGTCTAATCCTGTGGCCCGGGCCATGCTGCACCGCATCTTGATGCAACACACCGGTATGTTGGCTGCTCATGGACCTGAGCGAGTGATGGCTGCTGTGGATGAAGTTGCTGACCGCGTGAACATAGGTCCCGATGATGAAATTGGCTCCAGCGATGTGTCGGCCTATGTGCGTGAAGTTGAACGGGCTCTGAGCGAGCAAGGTATGGCCGAAGACGAACTCGACGAAGGCTTTCGTGACAAGTTAGCGGCCGCAGCATTGGCAGGCACAATGGCATTAGGAGCAGGCAACGCACAAGCTCGACATGGACCAGACGGCTACAGTGGCTTTACAAGCGGCGTTGGAGGCAAACCTGTAGCAACTCAAATGGCTCCATCCACTAGCTCTGCTCCAGCAGCAGGCTCATTAAGCGCTCAAAGTGCTGCATCAAGAGAGGTTGCCAAACAAGCTCGCAACGCAGCAGATCAGTTTAAGTATACCAATCCTAGCTTTGCTCAAGAGTACAAACGCATTGAAACAACTTATGAAAAAATCAAATCAATTGTGTACAATAACAAAAGATCGTCAAGTAACGATACTGATTTGGCCAAACGACAACATGCCGAATCTATAAAAACATTGATAGCAGCGGACATGGAGTTTGCCAAAGATACCAATGCTCTGATGAAACAATATGGTCTCAAAGAGCAAGACATGAGCGAAGCCGAATATCAAGGTCGTAAGGTAGCTCTGGGCAAGCCCATGCAGGGCGACGTTAAAAAATCCAAAGTCTACGTCAAGAACCCACAAGGCAATGTGGTCAAAGTCAATTTTGGTGATCCCAACATGACAATCAAGAAATCAAATCCAGCTCGACGCAGAAGCTTTAGAGCTCGTCACAACTGCGACAATCCAGGACCTCGCACCAAAGCAAGATACTGGTCATGTCGTGCTTGGTAATATCATAAAGGAAACACAATGTACAAACCTCTAAATGAAAACTTAACAACCCCTCCTGTGCTAAATCCCCACAGTCCAGCCACCCAGGGTTACAAACAACAACCTGTTGATATTCCTGGCGTGCTGCATCAGACACGTGAGTTGTTTCAGCCAGTGATTGCAATTCCTCCTGAGGATACAAAGTAATGGCTGCAATTCAAGTGGTAAACGCTGTGAGTAACACAGCCTGGACAACTGACAAAGTAGAAATTGCTACAACTGTGGCCAATGTAACATTTCAAATCAGTGCAGTGCAATTGACCTACATCCAGGCCAATGGTGTGTCAGCAAATGCTACAATGACCACTGACGTTGGTAACCTTTATGCCAACGCTATTGTTGTTCCAGGCAACTCAGTTCAACAGTATTTTGTTGGCGCCGGTAACTATCTCAATATTGTAACTGGTACTGCTTTTAGTGCTACTGCAATTGGCACAGCAACTTCTGCCACCGCTGGAGAAAATGGCATAGGCAACGGCTAATGCGGGCACAGGAGTTTATCACCGAGCGTGACGGCAAGATTGGAACTCGCCGTCAAGCAGCCACACGAGGCCTAACTATTTTTGGTGATGCTGAACGTGCCAACAGTGACTACACCTTGAATCGTGTGATGATGGCAGTGGCTATGGCCGACGGGTCAGGTGATGTATTGGACATGGATGCCAAAAGTTGGATAGGAAAAAAACGTGGTGCCTATCCCTACACCGAAATTGAGCACGAAATGCTTAAACAAGCATTTCGGGCAGCAGGTGCTGAATATGAAGATTTGAATGCTGGTGACATGGATTCGGAAGAAGTTCCCAGCACCAACACTCAAAGTCCTGTCAAGGCATTCAAAGGCTACTGATGCGAGCACGTGAATTTATCACAGAACAAGCCGCCTTGCCGCCGGAGCAAGCAGATCCCATGAACCATGTGTTTACATTGCCAGGTGTAAAGTCTAGTGATCCTTATCAGATCTATAGACTAGGCGTGGCAATAGCCCGTGCTAGAAGTGACGCTGGCACAGATGGCATTACTGACCAGTTACCTGACTGGAGTGCAACAGCGGCATTTGGTGAAGATGCTGTGATTGCTGGATTCAATGACGGTGTTGAGCCAGCCATTGACTACGCATTAAAAATGGCTGGACTGCCTGTTAAAAAAGTTCAAATAAGCACACCAAACAGTCTAGAACCTGCATTGGTAAATCACACCAGTCCGGTCAAGCCCTTCCGGGGTTATTGAAAAATAAATATCTAATGAAGAAACTGCAACTCATCGATGACCTCGATGTGTGGCCGCATTGCCCTACTGATTGGTTATGGGTCTATGACAAACTCATAGTGGCCCGCAAGCAGAATATTTCAGCTGGCCCTGCAGGTATTCCAGTACCCTGCGATGGTGACTATGTGGTTAGGCCTATCACCAACATACGCATGATGAGTCGCGGCGCAAGTATTCAACAGCTGACAAGATCAAATCCAGACGCAGTGCCCGATGGATATTTTTGGAGTGAAATTTTACAGGGTCGCCATGTGTCAGTGGACTACCATTATGGACAGCAAGATCTCACTGTGGAGGGTTTCAGAGATAATGCTCGACGACTAGACAGATTTTCACGTTGGTCCAAGATCAGTGAAGTGTATGCTTTGCCGGCGTTCTTGACCGGTCTAGGGCAAATTGTTCCTTGGATAAATGTTGAATACATAGGAAGCACTGCAATTGAAGTGCATCTACGCTACAACGATGATTTTCGAAATCACTCAGGTGATGTCATATACCCTGTATGGAAGGACAATCCTTTGCCGCAACCCGTGGGCTCAACTTGGTACCCCAGCCCTGGTGGAGATAGATTGGGTTTTTGGATAGTGAATAAATAACAACTATGCGTATCAACGAAATATTAACAGAATCCAAAAATTCACTGGCACAGTGGCGCAACGAAGAACCGGTAGCACTTGTCAAGAGTCTGACCAAGAAGTTGGGTCAACCCGACGAACTCACAGAAAATCGTGCTGTGTGGTACGACAAAGATGGCTTCAAGCGTATAGAAGTCCTAGATGAATATATCTTACACTGCTGCCCAGAACCACACTATGACTATGTGTACAGCACCATAGATCTGCATGTGCCCAAGAAGTTTGTGAGAGTGCTGGCAGAATCATCAGAAAGCATTCTATTGGATCTGCTGAAAAACGAAGTGAGTGCTAGATGTGCCACACTCAGCGCCAACGCAGTGACTCTGAACTATGTGTTGGATGTGGTTTCTGGTCGAGTACAAGGCAGCAAAGCGGAATATGAAACACGCATCAAACAACTGTACAAGAACAAGTTAAATCCGGATCCAGAATGGTGGCCAGATGTGACCAAGGAAATGAGAAAATGAAAAAACTACTTGCACTGTTGCTAATCGTTCCTGCGCTGGCCGTTGCACAAAAAACACCCAAAGGCGTGGTGTATGATGCACAAATTATCAGAGTGAGTGATGGCGACACAGTTGTGATCGCCGCCCCCTTTTTACCTGCTCCGCTCAAACCAGAACTGGCTGTCAGAATCTTTGGAGTTGACACGCCTGAAAAAGGACATCGTGCCCAATGTCCCCGAGAAAATGAACAAGCCCTCGTGGCGAGTAAATTTACAACCCAAGCCATTACAGGAGCTAAAAAACATCAAGTTATTATCTATGGATGGGATAAGTTTGGTGGCCGTATCTTGGGAGATATCCTGGTAGACGGACACAGCATTCGTTCGGGACTTATCAGCAATGGCCTGGCCCGTGAGTACTATGGCGACGCCAAGGTCAGCTGGTGCAACTGACTTAAATTGCCAAACTGATCTGCCTGTGTGTAAATAAACACATGAGCAATTTCTTTTGTGCCGCCCCGTGGCGTGGCTTACATATCAATCCTCGAGGAGATGTCAAAACCTGCTGTGCTGGCAATCCCAACATGCTGGGCAATCTCAACTCACACAGTATCACAGAAATTCTCAATAATAATACCATGAAAGAAATTTGCCGCAGTCTTGCTGTTGGGCAAGCACATGAGTATTGCAGCAATTGTGTACAAGCTGAACGTTTTGGTGCTGAATCTGAACGTGCCTGGCATAATCGTGTCAACCCTGATTTTGATTTTTCTCAAGCAGGATCACAATATCACTATCCTGTGATAGTGGACATACGCTGGAATACAACTTGTAATCTAAGTTGTAACTATTGTGGTGAATTGTGCAGCAGCAAGTGGGCTGCTTTGAAAAAAGTACCATTCAAATCAGGAGCTCGGCCGTATTACGATCAAGTGTGTGACTTTATCGAACAGCACCAGGAACACATACATGAAGTGGCACTGGTTGGTGGCGAACCCTTGCTGTTGCCTGAGAACAACCGACTGTTAGATGTGATTCCCCCAGATGCTATTGTGACCTTGATCACCAACATGAGTGTGGATTTAGAAAACAACAACATATTCCAAAAACTAGCACAGCGCAAACGTGTGGGCTGGAGCATGAGCTTTGACAACATAGGCTCACGCCTTGAGTATGTACGACATGGCGCCAGTTGGCCCCTGATACAAAAGAACTTGGTCACAATCAAAAATCTAATGCAGACACAAGGGCACTGGGGCGGCATTCATGCAGTGTACAATGTCTACAGCGCCACTGGCATTTGTGAATTTAGACAATTTGCCCAAGATGCTGGTGTCACTGTGCTGTGGCAGAACTTGTTTCAGCCCGACTACCTGGATCCATTCTTGCACGGACCTGCAGTTGCTGCGGCAGCAGCAGAAGAAATTCAAAAGTTCTATCTGTCTGGCCAAGCAACTGCAGTCGAAAAAACATTCTTTGATAACTCTCTAGCTATGTATCAAGCAGTCACCGCTGCTGCACCCGGTATTGAACACAAATTTAAACAACACATACAAGAAATTGAAAATCAATATCACACAGACCAAGCAGGAAACTTTGTTCAGTTATGGCCCGAGCTGGAGCATTTGTGCAAATAACACTGAATTGATTTTGGATAGAAAATATATTCCAACCAGGAACATAACACTTTATGAATACTTCTTTATTCCCTGACAACATCATGCCTCCATACCAGACCAATTATGCCCGCAGAGGACAGACCATACATTGGAACGGGACCGATACCTTGCAATGTTATGAAAAAAATATGCAAAAAAGTTCAACTCGTGATTTGTTGCACAAACTGGGCTGGATCGATTCTGTTGTTGAATATGCCTACAATAGTCATGGCTACAGATGCAAAGAATTTGATAACAGGCCATGTGCTCTGGCATTGGGATGCAGTTTTACTGAAGGAACAGGATTGCATACAGAGCAAACCTGGCCGCACCTGTTGTCCTCTATGTTGGATTTGACAGTGTGGAATTTGGGCAGCGGCGGAGCCTCAATTGACACTGTGTTTAGAATTCTGGAATACTATATTGATAGATTGAAGCCAAAATCTATTTTTCTTTTGATTCCACCCGAACCAAGATTTGAGTATTGTGACATCAATAACGGATTTCCCATAATACAAATCAGCACCCTGGGCCGGCATGAAAGCTTTGCCAAAGAATGGTTGTCGCAATCTTTCAATGGAATTTATAACACAAAAAAGACCATGCTGGCCATGGAACAAATATGTGCAAAATCCAATGTTCCGTTATTTGCATGTTCATCCATTGGTGCTCTGGACAACAATACTGGAACTTTCAACTGGAACCATGGCCATGTTGATCTTGCCAGGGATCTGATGCATCCTGGAGAACTTTACCAAAAATACATAGCAAATGTCATGTATTTGCAGCATCAAAAAAATATTGAAGTGGCCACATCATGAGCAACGCCCTCGAAACAGTGCTGGTCAAAGCACCGCATCGACAACAACTCTACTCAGAACAAGAACTGCAACAGTTTGCTGCCTGTGCCGACCCTGTGACTGGTCCGCTGTATTTCATGGACAACTTCTTTTATATCCAGCATCCCACACGTGGTAAAATGCTGTATCATCCGTACGATTATCAGAAACGACTTATACACACCTATCACAACTATCGATTTTCGATCAGTCTGATGCCGCGACAAACAGGCAAGTCAACATCAGCAGCAGGCTATCTTCTGTGGTATGCTATGTTTGTACCAGATTCCACAATTTTGATTGCTGCACACAAGTATACAGGTGCACAGGAGATTATGCAGCGTATCAGATATGCATATGAACTGTGTCTCAATCACATTAGAGCAGGTGCTACCAGTTACAACAAAGGCTCCATTGAGTTTGAAAACGGTTCACGCATTGTATCGCAAACCACTACAGAAACCACAGGCCGGGGTATGAGTATATCACTCTTGTACGCTGACGAATTTGCGTTCGTGAGACCCACCATTGCCAAAGAATTCTGGACGTCAATTTCGCCCACCCTGGCCACTGGTGGTAAAGCCATTATCACAAGCACACCCAACTCAGACGAAGATCAGTTTGCGTTCTTGTGGAAAGGTGCCAACAAGACCGAAGACGAGCACGGCAATCCCACTGAACTGGGCATCAACGGATTCCGGGCGTTTCGCAGCTACTGGCGAGAGCATCCTGAACGTGGAGATCAATGGGGAGCACAGCAACAGGCTCAACTGGGCGAAGAACGATTTCGCCGAGAGATTGATTGCGAGTTTGTGATCAATGATGAGACCTTGATTGCTCCTATCAAGTTGATGGACATACAAGGCATAGAGCCTCTGCGTCGCACAGGGCAGGTGCGATGGTATTCTGAACTCAAACCCAATGCCATGTACATTGTTGCCCTGGACCCAAGTCTGGGCACTGGCAGCGATCCTGCTGCTATTCAGGTGTTCGAAGCAGGCACAACTGAGCAGGTGGCCGAGTGGCGCCACAATCGTACTGACATACCCACACAAATACGCATCCTGGTGGACATTGTCAAAGAGTTACACGCAGTCACCCGGGATGACAAAAGCATCTATTACTCAGTGGAAAACAACACGCTGGGCGAAGCAGCACTGATCTCCATTGCTGAATATGGGGAAGAAAACATCCCGGGCTATTTTCTCAGCGACAATTCAGTCACAGGCAGTTCTGGACGCAGATTCCGCAAGGGCTTTAACACCACTCACAAAAGCAAAATCACAGCCTGCAACAAGTTCAAAATTCTTGTGGAATCTGACCGTATGAAAATACGCAGTAGGCCCTTGGTCAGTGAGCTCAAGAACTTTGTGGCCCTGGGCACTAGCTATGCTGCCAAACCTGGTGAAACTGATGATTTGGTCATGGCCAGTTTGCTGGCGGTTCGCATGCTGATGATGCTGCAGACCTATCATAGTGAACTGGACACGCACCTCAAAGATCATGGAGACTCCATTGTAGAGCCATTCCCATTCATATCTGTAATGGGCTAACGCATAAATAACACACTATGGCACAAGAAAATATATCTGTACAATTAAATGACCTGTTGGCCAGCCGCGACTTTCGGCCTGAACTGCTGGACCGTGAAGGCCGCCCACCTGATGCTGAAAACGCCGACATTTTTACATTTGACTATGTGAGCAGCAGCGGCAAAGACTACGGCACCATGGTTATTATTCTGGACACTGAAAACGAAATGCAAGTGTTCTACGGGGACAATCTTGGTCGCAGCATGGAAGGCAACGATAAAAACGAATTCTTTGACTTTGTGCAGCACCTGCACAAGTTTGCCAACATGCGACGTTGGACCTACAGTCCCAAGAACATCAACCAAGTCAAGTACACCATGCAGGGTCTTGCTGCCATCAAAGAAGGCCTGTTCGAAGGCTACTATGGCACACGAAAAGTCAGTTACTCAGGCGAACCCACACAGGCTCGACTGATAATACAACACAATCGACCTCTAGGCGAAACAGATGCTCGATATCGCTATGTGGAAAGCTTGTTTATCGAAACAGTGGATTCAGAGCGTTTCAAACTGCAGTTCAAAAATCTAGCAGGTGCTCGAGCCATGCTGGAGCATGTGCGTCAAGGTGGCCGCCCTTATGATGTGCGCGGCAGTCACATTACTGAAATGGTCAGTGAAATTGCCACACTGGCAAGATTCAACCGTGCCAGTGCTGGCCGTGTGCTGGAAGGAGTCACGGCTGAACTGGTGACTGAAGCACAGGTCTACTACAAAAACATAAGAGAAAATCTCAAAAGAATGGGCAGCTCACGTGGCTACAAAACTTATTTTGAGTCCTGGCATCCTGCTGAAACCACTCTACAAGAAGAACTGGTAGATTCTATCAAGACCATGTTTGTGGAACAGACTCTGGACAGCCGAATTGAAGCAGCACTGCCTGTGCTGGCACGACTACAACAAGAGAACCGTATGAAAGAAGCTGACATATTTGAATCATGGGCCCAACGCTTGATTGAGGGCACCTGGGCCTTGCCCGAAACTCCAGAACAACAGCAACGACTACAAGATCTCATGAGCCGTGAATTAATTGTGGGGCCTGATGCTACCAATGCCACAGAGCAACTGTATGACCTAGTGGGTGATGATATCTTGTTTGATCGACTGAGTGAATTGGCTGAAAGAGATCCCAGAGCCAATGTCTTTGACGATACCGAAGTTATGAATCGGCTGGCTGAACTGGGTATTCAAATGCCTGCTGAACCAGCAGCTGATCAGTCCCAACCAGTTCAAGAAAGTCGTGTAAAAGAATTGGCCATGGATCTTGAAGATCCTCTCATGAGCAATGAAGAATTTGAAACCAAGTATGGCAAGTCACGAGAAGAAATACTGCAGGATCAATCAGATCAGCAAAATATGGACGAAGACGCAGTGGATGACTTCCTGGCACGTGGTGGCGAAATCCAACAGGGCAAATTCCGCAAGCCGCGCAAAAGCGAACGGACTGATTACGGCAGTCGCCACATTGGTGGCATGCGTGATGCAGCGGCCGGCAAAGCTGGCAAAACACTGGGCAAAGCGGCTGCAACCAATTTTATGGGCGGCGGCAAAGCAGTGGTAGGTGAGCAAGGCATAGCAGAAGGCGCCATGCCAGCGGCGGTGATTCGAGTCAAAGAAAAAATTCGTCAAATGTCCGACGCTGAAAAGAAAGAATACTTTAAAGGCAAGACTCAAGAGCAACTGCAACAAATGGCTCGACGACATGGCTACGGCGAAAATAGCAATGTGTACGCCAAGTATGCTGCACAAGGCCTGAATGAATTTGCTCCTGGTGGCGGCGGTGATGACGACATCGGCGATGATCCATACAAGTACCCTGATCCCAAACCGTATGGTCGTAGTATAAATTTCTTTGGTCAATTTGAAGCAGATCATTTTGATAAGGAAGATATCAATGATGCCACTGGTGAGTTCAAAGGCTACTGGAACTACGACGGTAAGCCAAAACTAATTGCCTATTTCAAATTTAACGATCCAGCACGAACTGGTGGCGATGATCCAGGCATGGGCTGGTACTATGAACCACAGAACGAAGGCGTGGCAGAAGCCTTGGGCGATCTTAGACCCAAACTGGGCAGCAAGCGCGATCAGGGCAAGAGTGTTCGCAAATGGCGCCAGGACCGTGGCCTGGACGAGTCGGGCATGGCAGAAGGCCAGATGAGTGATATTGACATCGAATACCAAGATTACAAAACAGTCAGCCCTCGTGAGTTCTACAACATGTATAAAATAACCAAGCAAGCGTGGTTTGCAAAATACAAAAATATGTTGCCACAACAAGGTGTGGCTGAAGGCCTGGCACAAGACGAAGCCGAAGAAGAATATGGCGGTTGGCGAGCAGAGTTTGTAAATGAAATAAATTACAATACATTCGAAGTTAGAGTAGAAAATGTCAGGGCAAGAGAATCAGCAAATTTTATTATCAGACCGGTTGACATGGTTTCTTATGGTCCAACACTGGCAATAGAAACCATGGATGTGCATGATTTACAAACTGGTCAAACAGAAAGTTGGACCAATGATGACCCAGCACCCCAGGGTCCTATTGCGTTTGCCATTAGTGCTTTGTTTTATGATGATAAACAACTTCAAAAGAAATTGAACAACATTATTGACACACATAACACTAAAGGTCAAGACATGATGCCAGGCCTGAACCAACGTCGCAGCATAGGCCAAGAAGTGGATGCCGACGCCTATATCGATTCAGGCGAAAAGACTCAGGCCGCAATGACAAAAATGAAACAAGGCATGGCTGAAGGCCTAAACGAATTTGCAATGGGTGACAATGACGGCAACGATGGCTTCAGTGATGACACACTTCGACAGCTGGCAGCACAGTGGTACAACGGTGATGAAGATCCTAAAGTGGAACAAACACTGGCAGCAGCAGGCTGGGAAATTGGCCAAGACGAAGGCTATGATGATACACCGGGTGTGTTTGTGGTACAAGCCGGAGACATCAACGGCCGCAGCTATATCAGCTGGCCTGCTCACGAACTGGAAGGGTTGGAGGAAGATTTAAGCCGTAGAGGGTTCTTGCGAGGCCTAGGCGCTGCCGCGGTTGGCCTTGGCGCCGCTGGTTCTGCTCAAGCCCGATCATCTGATGCTTCACGAAAAGAAGATGCTGAGGCCCTGGCATTACTGGCCAGAGGTATGACTCCTGAACAAGTTGCTAAAAAATTAGGAGTTCCTGGACCAAATCACGGGCAGACACATCAGATGAGTGGTCAGTGGGGGTCGATCAATCGGGCAGCAGCACAGCTTCAACGACAACGAGCAGCTGAAATAAAAGAAAGTCAAGCAGGTGATGCCTTGTTGGCCAGAATAAAGAGTCTGGCCCTGCTGCGATAACAAATTGAAATGCTTGATCTTTTTCAGCTCAATCCCTGGACAAAACAAGCGATAATTCCCATCGACGAGAGTACTGTTTGGCTAAAAGACCATTTTGGCGGGTTTGATTCTGACTATAAAAATTGGTTGTTAGACACATTTGACCCAGGCACTACTATCTTGTCTGAGTACTTGTTACCCGAAAATGTTAAATCTAAGTATGATGTTTTGAACATATTGTTTCATGCCAATTTAATGATCCACAACAATCATTTTCAGAAATTTGTACTTTATGCAGCCAACCATACGTTAGATCACAAATTGCAACTGGATCGAACTAACTTTTTAAGTTCGTTCAACATGAATTATTATCTGGAAAGACAACAACTGGTAGCTTGGCTGCACGAATTAGGATGGTTTGATGATAATTTTTGTTCAAAATACTTTGCAATTGATCAAGACACTGTTGATGTAAAATCACTATATTTAAAATACATTGGTCATGATTATGATTGCTTGTCAAAAACTATAGCAAGAAATCATTTTTATTGCAAAATTGTTCAATTTGACAACCATGAAACGCCGCTGGATCAGTGGCGGCTGCCAACAGGGGTGGATCACCTTAACAATTTAATAACACTCTCAAGAAAAAATAAAAAATCATTTGTTAATTTAGTGTCCGAAACTCATCCAGCCCACTATGTTCCGTTTCCTACTGAAAAATTTTTGTATCCAGTTGTGCACAAAACGTTATGGGTAGCCCATGCTCAACCAGGATATCATAAATTTCTTAATGATTTTATGGGGTTTCGTATGTATCAGTGCTTTGATTATGAATTTGATCGAGAATTGGATTCAATTGATCGAATAGGCAAAATCACACAGATGTTGAAAAAATTTTCAACCATGACGCAAGATGAGTGGCACAGTGTCTACAAACAAGAAAAAGACACCATTGAGTTTAATTTTGAACACGTGGCCAGTGGAAATTTTATAAAACATCTACAGCAGTTTGATCAAGCATCCACAAAATATCCAACTTTGCCTACACCGTATAAATAAAACAAAGAAAGATGTGTAGTGGCACACCTTTTGGTAGACAACTAATTTAACCAGTTCCGTAGGAAACACAGACAGGCTGTGTTAAAATAACCTTGTAGGCAACATTTAAGTAAATCTTAAATTTTTAAAATCATATTAACGCACAAGAAAGGCAACACAATATGGCATCATTAGCAGACATTCGCGCACGTTTGGCAGCAGCCGAAAACAAAGGTTCCAACAACTCCCAAGGCGGAGGAGACCGATCAATTTACCCACACTGGAACATGGAAGAAGGACAAAGTGCCTCGCTTCGATTTCTAGCTGATGGCAACTCCAAAAACACATTCTTCTGGATCGAACGGCAAATGATCCGACTGCCATTCAATGGCGTCAAGGGCGAAATGGACTCTAAACAAGTCATGGTCCAAGTGCCCTGCGTGGAAATGTGGAACGATACTTGTCCAATCTTGGCCGAAGTTCGTGGCTGGTTCAAAGACAAGAGCCTGGAAGACATGGGTCGCAAGTACTGGAAGAAACGCAGTTACATTTTCCAAGGCTTTGTGCGTGAAAACCCCATTGCCGACGACAAAACTCCGGACAATCCTATTCGCAAGTTTATCATTGGGCCTCAGTTGTTTACCTTGATCAAGGCTGCCTTGATGGATCCAGAACTGGAAGAATTACCAACTGATACCTTGCGTGGACTAGACTTCCGTATTGCCAAGACTTCCAAAGGTGGTTATGCTGACTACAACACCAGCAAGTGGGCTCGCAAGGAATCGTCCTTGACTGAAACTGAACAGGCTGCTGTGGAAGCATATGGTTTGTTTGACTTGAGCACATTCTTGCCCAAGCGTCCCGGCGATGTGGAACTGCGTGTGATCAAGGAAATGTTTGAAGCGTCAGTGGATGGACAGCCTTATGATACCGAGCGCTGGGGTCAGTACTTCCGTCCTGCTGGTGTCAACGCACCTGCTGGCGGTTCACTCACAGTAGATGGACACGGCGATGTGCATGACACACCTGCCAAGCCAGCAGCACGTCCAGCACCTGCAGCAAACTTTGACGAAGATGTTGAGGTAGCAGAAAAATCTTTTGCTACTGAGCCCGTTGCTGCTCCAAAATCAACGCAGAAGGCCGAAGACATCTTGGCCATGATTCGCAGCCGCCAGGCCAAGTAATCATGTTTAGTGAGATAGATAAATCTATCTTTCCTGATAGCTGCGAGATACTAGAAATAGTGCCCTCGCAGCTATTTGTCTATCCAATTTTTAAAAATGGTAGCTCGTCGCTGAGTAAATCAGCTGCTGCTGCCGGCTGGAAAACGCTGAACCAGCATGATATATCCAATATTCAAACACCAATCACAGTTTTTTTACGTGATCCTCGAGAACGATTTATCAGTGGAGTAAATACATTTCTACAACTTTGTCAAAGAGAGCATGGTGAACTAGACCCCAAGACAATTTTATTTTTTGTAGGGAAATATCTGTTTCTAAACAGACATTATGCTCCTCAATTTTTTTGGTTAATCAATCTGGCTAGACACAGTCAGGCACCTTTAAAATTCCAACATGTTGATGATATAAAAAATCTAACTGCTGTTTATCACCGCACTGACATTGTACCTCCTACTTCAGAGTTTTTGAAGGGTATTGAAAATTTTCCCTGGGAAAAATTAGAATTGTATTTTTTGTTAGATCAACTGTTGATTGACCGTATAGGGCAAGAGATAAAATTTGTAGAATTAATCAATACTATCAAAAAAACTCACAGTGATCTATACCAACTGATAGTTGATCACACACACCAGATTTCAAATGCACTGCCCAAGACTTGATCACTTTGTGCGACTGAATTATGATGGCACAGTAGGGCGCTGCGGTCATATGGTTAATGCACCGCAATTTGAAAATTTAGATCAACTAGACAACAGCAATTGGCTAAAAGAAGTTAAACAACAATTTGAAAAAAATCAATGGCCCAAAGAATGTGTTCGTTGCAACCAAACTGAAAATTTAGGGCAAGGCAGCATACGACTTAACACAATAAATTTTGATCAATTGCAAACACACCCGGACTATCTTATTGTGGGAGGAGTGCTAGATAATGTGTGTAACAGTGCATGTTTGACCTGCAATGAAAATCTAAGTACAAAAATTGGTAGCTTAAAAAACAAATATTATCCTATCGTAGACAACTCTGTGCGTTTTTGGAACTTTCCCCAGGAACGCATTGTGCATTTAGACATCAATGGAGGAGAACCTAGTGCTAGCAAAAATTACAAAAAACTCTTGGCCAACCTACCCAAGAATGTCAAATCAGTACGAGTAAATACCAATGGTTCTTTGATCATTGATGAACTGCAAGATCTAGCAGCAACAGGCATAAAGGTCACTGTGACAGTGAGTCTGGATGGCATCGGATCAGTGCACGATTGGGTACGTTGGCCAATCAAATGGGATAAATTTTACAACAACTTGATGAAATATCAGTCAATGCCAGGCATAGACCTAAATACCTGGACCACAGTGAGTGCATTGAATATTGGTGATTTTCAAAATATTCAGAATTTTATCAACCAACATAATTTGCAACATTCTTATGCATTGTTAGATACACCCAGGGTGTTGAATGTCAGATACAAAAATTCTCTGACTCAATCATATGACGCAGTATTTCCCGGACATGTTGCAATTGACAAAAACAATCAACATGAACTAGACCAATTTTTACACAAACAACAGCAACTAAGATCGTGAAAATAGCAATAACTGGACACACTGCAGGAATTGGACAATCTTTGGCTGCTCAGTATGCTGCTCGGGGGCATGAGATTGTTGGACTCAGTCAGCGACATGGTCATAATATCCGAGTCACACAAAAAATAGCAAATCTGATAGAACCTTGCGATGTGTTTATCAACAATGCTCAAGCAGGTTACGCACAAACTGAACTGTTGTTTGAAATGGTCAAGAGATGGCAAGGCACAAAAAAACATATTGTTGTGATCAGTACCATGATGACTCAAACTCCAGTGAGTGAAGCAGTTGGTCTAGAAATGGACCAATATCGTGTGCAAAAAATAGCACTAGAAGAAGCAGTCAAACAAATCAGACATCGACAACTTGGAGTAACTATTACAATAGTGAGACCGGGAAATATTGCCACCAGTGTTGAAAAAACTGTTCCTCCAGCAGCAGATGTTGACCGTTGGGCACAAGTATTAATCAATATATTTGAGTTGGCTTCTCCTGACTTGGCAATCAAAGATATAAGTCTGGGCCCAATATGACACCAAAAGACATACTAACCAACCAGAGTTTTTGTCCCATACCATGGACCGGCCTGATGTACAATTTCAATGGCAAGGTAAAAAATTGTATTCGCAGCACAAACAGCATGCCCATTGGAAACATCTGTGACCAGTCAATTGAGGACATTGTTGTTGGTCAGTCCAACACATCAAGACAACAAAATATTATTGACCAACAATTGGTGCCCAGTTGCCAACCTTGTTACGAACTTGAGAGAGGCAAAACAAATTTCGATATTATTAGCGATCGAATATTTTATATTCGCGAACTCAAAACAGTGCCATTGGCCACTTATCAGGCAGGAAATTTTGATTTACAAACAATTGATGTTAGATGGAGCAATCTATGTAATTTTTCTTGTGTGTACTGCAGCCCCGAATTCAGCAGCAAGTGGGCTGCAGAATTAAAGATCACAACACCTACTCCCAGTCCAGAGCAGTTGGAAAACTTTCGAGAATACATTTACAAAAACGCACACAAACTCAAGCATGTGTATCTGGCTGGCGGCGAACCATTGTTGATGAAAGAAAATTTAGAACTGTTACAAAAATTAAATCCTGAAGTAAAACTGCGTGTAAACACCAACCTGAGTAAAGTTGATTCAAAAATATTTGACGCAATTTGCAAGTTTAAACATGTGCATTGGACAGTGAGTATAGAATCAATCCAGCAAGAATTTGAGTACATCAGACACGGTGGTGTTTGGAAAGATTTCTTAGAAAACTTAACAATAATACGACAGCTTGATCACAAAATATCATTCAACATGTTGCATTTTTTGTTAAATTATAAAAGTGTTTTTCAGTGTGTTGATTATTTGAGCAATATTGGATTTCACAACAATAGTTTCATAATTGGTGCTTTGGCCAATCCTGAGTATCTAAATATTAGACATCTGCCTGATCATGTGTTATACTCAGTGACTGATGAACTAGAACAAAGGATTTCGCGACAACCAGGATATCTGCTCGAAGACAGTTATCGTAATCTTTTGCACTATATTCAACAACCATTTGAGAAGAATTTAAGAGACTCTTTTGAAAAGCTAACAGCGTTAGATCAACGAAGAAACTTAGATAGCAGTTTGATTTTTAAAGATTTATACAATTTAAGATAAGGAAACACCATGGGCAAACCATTTGACATTTCAAAATTCCGCAAGGACATCACAAAAAGCATCCAGGGCCTCAGCATTGGATTCAACGATCCCACAGACTGGATCAGTACCGGCAACTATGCACTGAACTATCTAATCTCAGGAGACTTTGACAAAGGTATTCCACTGGGCAAAGTAACAGTGTTTGCTGGTGAATCGGGAGCCGGCAAGAGCTATATCTGCAGTGGCAACATTGTAAAGAACGCACAAGATCAGGGTATCTTTGTTATTCTTATTGACACAGAAAACGCACTTGACGAATCTTGGTTACACGCACTTGGTGTTGACACCGGTCCAGACAAGTTGCTCAAGCTCAACATGAGCATGATTGATGACGTTGCCAAGGCAATCTCCACATTCATGACAGACTACAAAGCACTGCCGGAAGAAGAACGCATGAAAGTGCTATGGGTCATTGACTCATTGGGCATGTTGCTGACTCCCACAGACGTCAACCAGTTTGAAGCAGGCGACATGAAAGGTGACATGGGCCGCAAGCCCAAGGCACTAACCGCACTTGTTCGTAATTCTGTCAACATGTTTGGTAGTTACAATGTGGGCCTGGTTTGTACCAACCACACCTACGCCAGCCAAGACATGTTTGATCCCGATGACAAGATCTCCGGTGGTCAAGGTTTCATCTACGCCAGCAGTATTGTGGTTGCCATGAAGAAAATGAAACTCAAAGAAGATGAAGATGGCAACAAGATTACTGATGTCATGGGTATTCGCGCCGGATGCAAGGTAATGAAAACACGCTATGCCAAACCGTTCGAAGGCATGCAGGTCAAAATCCCTTACTCAACTGGCATGAGCCCACATTCAGGTCTGACTGACCTGATTGAGAAAAAAGGTCTGCTCAAGAAAGAAGGCAACAGCCTGGTGTTTACCACCAGCGATGGCGAAATCATCAAGAAGTTCCGCAAAGGGTGGGAACGCAACGACGACGGTTGCTTGGATGTGGTTATGAAAGATTTTGGCAATCAAAAGGGTGAGGTAACTACTACAGATGAGGAGACAGCAGAATGAGTACAGATGTAGCAGCAGAAATTTGGGGAGAACTTCGTCGTTACGTAAACGTGGTGGACCGTGACGAAGCAGCTGAAACTGTGGTTGCAGTGTTGATCGACAATGACTATGACGCAGATCAAATTCGTAACATTTTCAAGGGCGATACTGAAATCAAACGTGCCTTGGCTGCGTATGTCAACCGTGACGTAGAAGAAACCCCCGAAGACGATTATGAAGAAGAGTCAGACCTCGACGAAGATGAACGCTGGGAAAACTAATGTCCGATCGTTATTTTCCGATCAAGACTCAGACCGCATGTCAATTAAAATGGACCTGGAGTACCCTGTTTCTCAACAAGGGTACTACCAGTTCGTGCCATCGAGTCAAAAAGGAACAAATAACAGCTGAAACATTTGATTCTTTTCACAACACTCCAAAAAAGTTAGCAGACCGAACACTAATGCTCAACGGAGAATGGCCAACGGAAGGATGTGATTATTGCAGCAGCATCGAACAAGCTGGCGGCTCAAGCGATCGTATGATGCATCTCAAGATTCCAAATCTTGTTCCGCCTGAACTTGATCAGAATCCTGAAGAAATCACAGTGACTCCTCGAATTGTAGAAGTATATTTTGATAATGTCTGCAACATGAGTTGTTTGTACTGCGACGAAATGTTCAGTAGTACAATATATCAAGAAAATCAAAAATTTGGGCCTTTTGAAAAACACGGAATACTGATCAAAAATCAAACAAAAGAGCCCGAACGTCTCAATGATCTAACTCAGGCGTTCTGGAGATGGTTTGATGCAAATTATACCGCAGTGTTTAGACTACATGTTCTTGGCGGCGAACCTTTTTATCAACCGCAGTTTGATACCATGTTAGATTTTTTTGAATCTCATCCAAGCCCCCATCTTGAGCTAAATGTAATAAGCAATTTAAAAATTTCTAAGTCTAAACTTGTTACCTATGTTGAAAAAATAAAAAAATTAGTAGCAGAAAGAAAAATTAAAAGATTTGATTTGACCGCAAGTATTGATTGTTTTGGAAAAGAACAAGAATATGTGCGTTACGGAATGAATCTAGAACAGTGGAAAGAAAATTTTAATTACCTGGTCAATCAACGATGGATCACACTGAACATAAATCAGACTTTAACAGGGCTGACCATCAAAACTGTTCCTGAATTAATTGAGTATATTGGACAGATTAAAAAAAATCGAAAAATAGGCCATCATTTTTCAATAGTGGTTGGGCCTTACAAATTTTTACATCCAGGAATATTTGGCCCAGATTTTTTTGCTAAAGATTTTGATAGAATACTAGCAACAATGTCTGACGACACAGTGTGGGATCAACATGCTAAAAAATACATGACAGGTATAAAATTACAAGTTGAATCTTGCGAAAAAAATCAAGAAAAAATACAACAATTGGCCATGTATCTAGACGAGCTGGACAGACGTAGAAATCTCAATTGGCGTGTAACATTTCCCTGGCTAGAGAAAGAATTAGATCATGTGGTATAATCGTGTTGTTGCTGATCTGGGCCAGATCCCTGATTTCATTGCTCATTACGAGCAAGAACTGGACCTTGCCCGCCGCGACTGCCGCATTGGTGGCATAGTTGAGCACAGGATCAAAGAGCTACCGGGTATCACTGAGCAACGGTTCAACCAGCTGCAAGAAATTGAAGCTGTGTTGAACTATCTCAACATTCAACTGCGCAAGATTCGTCGACGACATTTTCAAAAGTATCTGGAAGGATATGCTCGTGCACTCACATCCAGAGACGCTGAAAAGTATGTGGACGGTGAAGATGAAGTGGTTGATTTTGAAACCATTATCAATGAAGTTGCCCTGTTACGCAACAAATGGCTGGGCATCATGAAAGGCCTGGATTCAAAGCAATGGATGGCTGGGCACATTGTGAGACTACGTGCTGCGGGTATGGAAGATATTTCAGTCTAGTGTTTGGTCACTGTAAATACCAGTATGAAAATTGTATTAGTAACTGGAGGTTTTGACCCTGTGCACTCAGGGCATATTGCCTATTTCAAAGCTGCAAAAACTCTAGGTCACATGTTGATTGTTGGCCTCAATAGTGATGAGTGGCTGGTTCGTAAAAAAGGTGCGGCCTTTATGCCCTGGAACGAACGACTTTGCATTGTCAACAATCTGTCAATGGTGGATGAAGTTTATACCTTTGATGATGATGACGGATCAGCAAAACATTTTATTCAACAAGCAAGAGCACACTATCCCGATGCTGAACTGATATTTGCCAACGGCGGCGATAGG
>Ga0181356_1000322_pt1 | contig 20154 bp, 35 predicted proteins | sample Fa13VDMM110SN_FD_130104 | JGI IMG/M metagenome (GOLD analysis project Ga0181356, IMG submission 130104) | Freshwater viral communities from Lake Michigan, USA - Fa13.VD.MM110.S.N | ecosystem: Environmental > Aquatic > Freshwater > Lake | place: USA: Michigan | collected 2013-09-24 | reverse complement strand
TTTTAATTTAGCTATATATATAATTAATAGTGTTTTATGAGGTTTTTTAATATTAAAAAATAATATATAAATAAAAATATTAAAAAACATGGAAAATTTAAGAATGTTAAGAAAAGAAATGTGTAATATGTTGTGCAGTATGGGACATAACATGGAAGAATTAGAAGTGTGTTCAAATTCTGAATTGATGAAAATCTGTTTAGATAAAATGGGACATGAGAATGAAATGATGGAAAATCAGAATATGTCAAGAACAGAAATGTGTATGATGTTATGTAACATGGGCCATAAAATTGAAGAATTAGAAGTTTGTTCAAATGATGAGTTGATGCAAATATGTAAAAGTAAAATGAATATGAATATGGGTAATAAAATGAATATGCATATGAATATGAATAAACAAATGATGGAAAATCAGAATATGTCAAGAAAAGAAATTTGTATGATGTTGTCTAACATGGGTCACAAAATGGAAGAATTAGAAGTTTGTTCAAATAGTGAATTGATGCAGATATGTAAAGATATGAATATGAATATGAATATGGAAAATGAGATGATGGAAGAATCATCAAGAATAATCAAAAGCTGGAAAAAATTTAAATAATAAAAAAAGATAATAAAATGAATCATTTATTATCTTTTTCAAATTTTAGTTTGAATGAAGAGACAGATCCAAAAGAAGGAACTGGTAAGAAACCAAAAGGTTCTTCAAGAAGACTTTATACAGATGAGAATCCTAAAGACACAGTAAGTGTTAAGTTTAGAACAAAAGAGGATATTGTAAAAACGATATCCTCTAGCTCATTTAAATCTAAGTCTCATAAAAGACAATCTCAAATATTAAATTTAATTGAACAAAGAGTAAGAGTTGCACTAAGTAGATCTAAAGATCCCCAAACTAAGAGCAGATTAAAAAGAGCTCATGATTATATTAAGACTAAGTGTGAAAAGTCTAAAGAGAAAACAAAAAGAATGAATGAGAATTATTTATAAGAAAGCATTAAATACAGTAATATCCATACCAGTTATTAGTAAATGTATATCATGTGTTTCTTCATAAGTAACTATTCTAAATTCATCATCTTAAATCTTTTTGAATATCTTTTTTTACCTTCTCTAAATATTTTTCTCTTTTTTGTTGAGTTACAAAAGGAACACTCCAAAACTGAGTGGTCTTTGTTTTAAACCAACCAAAAACAAATGAATAAACTCCCATCACTAATCTTAGTTTAACTGAGTTAAGATAAAGTGTTTGAACTGGTAGGGCTGGTGCGCCGTGTGTCAAATAAGTTCTAACTTTTTTATCACCTAAGAGGGGTTTAGGATATCCATATAATTTAGTTAGGGGTATAAAGTTATAAGCAAATCCTGGTGTAAAAACTTCGTCAAAGAAAGTTTCCATTCTTGGTGTTAACCTAAACCACCACACCGGAGATATTATGTAGATTTTTTCAGACCAAGTAATTGCTTCTTTATAAGAATTAATTAAACTAATTCTAGGCCTAGTATAATCATCACTATAAAGATCTAACACTTTAACAGACTCGTTGTTTTCTAATAAAGTTTTTTCAATGGTTTTATAGATACCATTGTAACAGAAAGATTCTTTATTTGGATGTGCTATTATTATTAAATTATTCATTTTATTTTTATATTTTATTATATATTGACAGAGATAAAGAAAGTTTTTAAAATAAAAAACAATGGATTGGGAGGAAATATTATTTATATATATGATAATAAACTTAAATAAAACTAAAACATGACAAAAGAACAAATTCCTGCAGGTTGGCAAGGTGGCTTTCCAACTGAAGACCAAAAGCAAATGCTATATCCTACTGAAGATTTATCTTCATTACCTATGTTGGGTAATATGGATAATATCAATTTTTTACAAAGACAATGGGGTGTTGAATGGCCAATGTTTAGTTGGGAAACTCTAAAAGGAGAAAAAGACCCAAAGCGTTGTTATGTACAATTTGCTCCTTATATTTCTAGAATAGGATATACCAATCAAGGTAGAATTTATTCTATAATCTGTCCTCAACAAGGGATGTGGATTGGAGATGAAATTTGTATAAATGTTGAAGTAACAGTTACTGGACAAAGAGGATGGATTAATGAAACCACAAAAGAAATAGCCGCAGATATGACAGTTGAGGGAAAAATTTGGTTAACACCAAGTGAACATCAAGGTAATCTATTAAAATCACTTTGGCCATTATTAAAACACAGTTCTCGCAGATACCCTATCGATAAAGAAAATGCTATTCGTGTTCAAACGCATCTACCAGGAAATCCTAAACAACCTATATTTCCACTCAGAAAAGGTTTATCCACGAGATACAAAAATCCACAATTTGCTATGCACGAAGAAGCATTTACAACGGGGCATATTGATGTAGAAATAGGAGGAATAATACCTACAAACGACCACAAACTAGATAAGTTTAATCAATATTTTTTAGACCTTTTTAACTTAGCTTCGGGTAATATGTTACAAAACGGCAATGTGCTATCATGGAATTTATGGTTTAATTCACCTGAATTAGTTTCAACCCCTGAATGGAAAAATCATGCTGAGTATTGGCGTTCTTCTATAGACGCTCATCACGGTTCACCAGGTGGTGAAGGAACAAGTGCAAGATATTTTGACGGCACGGAATTTAACACAAAAACATTTGCTATTAAAGAGATTATTAAAGAAATCTTACATCACATCAAATAGTTTTTATAAAGAACACGAATAAGAACTTCCCAAAGGATGGGAAGATAAAAATAGGTAATAAAATATTAATATGGAAAAAGTAGAAATAATATACAACGTAAATTTAACTAATGCTGTTTACTTTAAATCAAGTGAGATTGATTGGAAAGGATTAGGTATTAAAAAAGTAAATTGGATGAATGATAGTAAAACCGATACTCAAGGGTTTACAGCACTTAGTAGTGATACTCTTTATATTGTTTGGAGAGGTAGTTCTTCACCAAAAGATTTCTTAAAAGATGCTCAAGTTAAAAAAGTAAACTTTGTAGAACCAGGTGAAAAAGTTCATAATGGTTTTTACACAGCATTTGAATCTGTTAAAGAAGATTTATATAGTTCTGTTAATTATATACTAAATACAACTAAATTCAATAAAACTAATCCAAATAGAATAAAATCTGTTGTTATTTGTGGACATAGTTTAGGAGCAGCTCTTACAGTTATATCATCTTATATGATTTGTAAAGATTTTCCACAGATTGCTCACTTAGTTAAAAATGTAACTATTGGATGTCCAAGAGTTGGTAACTCTATATTCAAAGATAATTATAATAAATTAGTTCCTAAGAGTATTAGAATAGTTAATGATAAAGATTTAGTTACGAGAATACCTAAAATTGGATACACACATATAAATGAAGGTATCACACTTAATGAAAAAGGAGAAGTAATAACTTATTCCTCACTTAATCCTTTTAGACACGTTGTTGAAATATTCTTATCAGATGTCACTGGTGAAGCCATTAAGGACCACATGGTTGATAACTACTTAAAGGTTATAGACAAATGGGATGGAATAAATAATTAAAATTTTAATTATTTTAAACCTAAGTCATTTATCTTATGGTCTCTTATAGACTTAGCATCAAACTTTTTGATTCTACCTAATATAGTTGTATAATTATATAAATAGTTATCACATCCACAACCACAACTATCACCTGCACTTCTTACTTTAACTAAATCCTCTTCTATAAAAGTCTTTTGCTCAGACCAATCATAACCATCATGATAGTAGTCACTATTCTTATTACAGAATTTGACATAGTGCTCGGCTTTCTTTATAGTATTAAATATAATCATATCTTAAAAATAAAAAAGGTATTGATTCGCCCTTTAGGAACCCGAAGGTTGTGAAGGCCCGGAAGCACCCACGCTCGCTCAATACCGTTGCGAAACAAACAGAGTGGTGAGATCATGTTTGAAAGTTTCCCTTATTCTCACATAAGGTGACTCGTGCAGCAAAACCCGAAAGTTCTGGTCGGAGCCAATTTATAATCCTAATTGTTCAATTTTCTTGTTTCTGTTATATTGTTCAAATAAAACAGGTTTAATATTTTCTGATATAAAATATTGACAAATATCATCTGGGATAACAATGTTTAATACTTTTTCTAACTCCATGATAAACTCAACACAGTCTAGTTCATCTAAACCCTGGTCAAAATATGTTTTATTAAAGTCTATTGTAGTTCCTATTTTATACTCAAAAACTTCAGTTAGTATTGTAGTAGTTACTTTTACTATATCTGGACATCTTTGTATTATTTCTTCTATTGTCATGTGTTGAATCAAAGATAAGGATTATAATTTAAATCGTAAAGTTAATTTATGGTTTAGGCCAAATTACATCACCATTTAATTTAATACAAGTTATATCAGCTTTGTTTGGTGATAAGGTGCTATCACTAATAATTTTTAAGGATTCACCGTTTAAACAAGGACTTGTAAAATCAAGTATTACTACTTTTTGACCAACTGTTAATCTATTAGGTCTACATGTACCAACAAATTTATTAATCATGTGATTCATTAGTTTTGATTTTTGTTCTCCTGTAAGAGAGTCGGTGTAAAGTATAGTATATTCTGATATATCAATACCTATTAACTTTTTTAGTTTGTTTATTAGTTTCATTGAGTATTATTATTTCTATTATTTATTAAAAAATTTATTTCCTTTAATATGAAAAATCAATTTAGAAAGATAATATATACAATATAAAAAAATAAGTAATATGAAAAATATAAAACTATTCAAAGAACATTCAGAAGAAATGCCTGATGGATACACATCAAATGAAATGCCTGCTGGATACACACCGAATACTGGTAAATTTAATTTTGATTCAGACAATAAATCTATAACTATAGATACTATTAAATCAGCTATTATTGAAGCTATGATGGATCATAATGAAGAAGTAGATGCTGAAAGCGCTATATTTACAGAGGGTATTAATAGTCTAGCAGAAAAGATTATGTATAATTTCCAATATACATTATCTTATTTATCTGAAAACTATGAAGGTGAAATTAATGATATATTATCATTAGATGAAAATTATTAATCTTTAGAATAACATTCTTTAAAACCTCTTTAATAGAGGTTTTTTTATTTTAAATAACTTTAATATATACAATAATGAAATACTTACAAAGTAAGAGTGTTTTCGAACACTTAAAGATATGGGAAGAGTTTAATGATTCAGTTGATATCATAGTGAAAAATGTAAAAGAGATTCTATTTGATTTTTCTGATGATGATAATGAAGTTTCAGTCAGTTCTAAATATTCCGTGAGTCCTCTTTGGAGTGGAGGTCGATCACGTTTACAAAACTTAACAACCATCACAGTTACTATTAGGAATAAAACCAAACAATTAGACTCAGAAACCTTTATCAGATTATTTACTTATATGAAAGAATCAGAATATAAATGTTTTTATATTTTCTGTCCAGATAGTGATTCTGAAAAAATATACATTGATGAGAGAATAAACATTGTTGATAGTATCAATTTTGTTATAGATGAAATCAATGAATGTAGAAATTTAGAAATGAGATTCTTGCAGGTATTAACTGACTAAGAAAAAATTGATAAATTAAATTAATATATAGAGTATGAAAAATTTATTAATATTTGAAGATTTCACTGAAGTTCTTTTATTAGAAAAGAATATTCCTACCAATCCAAGCCTTTGGTCTCAATGTAAAGCCTCAGCAAAATCTAAATACGATGTTTGGCCTTCAGCTTATGCTTGTGGGTTTGCAGCAAAGAAGTATAAAGCAGCTGGTGGTAAATGGAAAAAACAGAAGAAAAAGAAAAGAAAGTAAATGGAACATTTATTATTATTCGAACAGTTTATATTAGAAGAAAAAAAACCTAAAGGTGGACTTGATAAATGGTTCAAAGAAAAGTGGGTTGATATATCTAAGACCAATGCTGATGGTACACATCCTCCGTGTGGTAGAGAAGACGCTGATAAGGGAGCTTATCCTAAATGTAGAAAAGTAAGAGTGGCTGCCAGAATGACAGATAAAGAGAAAAAAGCTTCAACAAGAAGAAAAAGAAAAGTTGAAAAAGAAGGTTCTAAAGGCAGTGGTAGAAAACCCAACTACGCTAAATAAGTAATGAGAAAGTTTTCTAAGATAATAGAATCAAAAGAATATGATATCTCAAAGTCCATTGAAGATATATTCATAGAGTTTAAAGATATGGGGTTCACTTTTAAAATACAAGGAATCGAATCTCACTTTTCAATTAGCCTAACAGGTGATGATAAAGTTGATAATATGGAGTGTATCAGAGAATTGTTTACTGCCGATAAAAGGATGGATGATATTGGCTTAGAATATGTTAGTTCAAAATATATTCTTTTAGGTGGTATGTTTGATGATAAAACATCCAGAATAGATCTTAAGTATAGATTAATCGGTTCGACTCCAAAAACTGATGATATAAAAACGTGGAAAGAATTTAAATTATATTGTGAAAATGTTTTAGGCATAGATGGTATACATTCAGATGATTTTAGAATAGAAGTTTTTGGTAAACACAATTGGTTAGATAAATGTCCTGATGGATATGAAGGATTTTATATTGACTATGGACAAAGCCCTAGCTTCGATAGACCAGAGTTCACACAAACTAAAAAAGATGAATTCATAAGTAAATACCCAAAATATAAAGAGTTCTTTGATAAATACTTAGATTATGGAGTTGATTGGAATTTAATTCATAAACAAGGTGAGTGGAAAACCAGAGTTGATAAAGTAACACCTAATATTTACCCAATACCTTTTAACAAAGAAGGTTTAGAAGTAGTAAAGAAATTAATGGAAATAACCGGTCAAAATTAAAACGTTTAAGATTTATTTCTTTTTTTAGCAAAAGCCATTGCTGCTTCTCTAACCCATTGACCATCTTCTTTTGCTTTTTTACAAGCATCAATTCTTTCTTTATTACAAGGTCCATTACCTGAAATAACTTGATGAAATTCACTCCAATCAATATCTCCTGATATCCAATGACTTGTTTCTTCACACCAATATAAATCTTTATCTGGTATAGTTAGACCTATCAATTCGGCTTGTTTAACTGTAACATCTATAAATTGTTGACGTAGTTCATCATTAGTATGTCGTTTTATCTTCCATTTAATAGACTGCTCAGTATGTTTAGAATCTTTGTCAGGTGGCCCAAACATCATAAGTGTTGGCCACCAAAATCGATTAAAAGCATCTTGAACCATTGACTTTTGTTGTAAAGTTCCCGTAGCTAAGGTATTAACTATCTCAAAACCTTGACGTTGATGAAATGATTCTTCTTTACATATTTTAACCATTGCTCTAGCATAAGGCCCATATGAACACCTACATAAAGGAACCTGATTCATAATAGCAGCTCCATCAACAAGCCATCCAATAACTCCTATGTCAGCCCAACTAAGTGTAGGATAATTAAAGATAGAAGAGTATTTAGATATTCCACTATGTAAGTCATCAATAGTCTTTTCTCTATCAGCTCCTAATGTTTCAGTGGCACTATAAAGATAAAGACCGTGTCCTGCTTCATCTTGAACTTTTGCTAGTAAAACGGTTTTTCTTCTAAGATTAGGAGCTCTTGTAATCCAATTACCTTCTGGAAGCATACCAACAATTTCAGAGTGAGCATGTTGAGATATCTGACGAATTAAGGTTTTACGATATTCATCTGGCATCCAATCGTTTGGTTCGATTTTAATTTCATTATCAATCTTTTGTTGAAATCTTAGATTAAGTTCTTCAATTTTGTTTTTTTCCATATTGGTATTAATTGAATTACTTTTTAGAAGTATACTTCATATTAGGCTTTACTATAAGTTCATTATAAAGCTTAGGATTAACAATACATTGACCATCAACTCTATTGCTTATTTTAGCCATTAAAGGATTTAGCTCTTCGTCTTTACACATATCGTATAGTTTTATTATCTTCTTTATAACTTTATTGGATTCGAAATTAAGCTTTTTCTCCCAATATAAAAAGAACTCATCAGTATTATTAAAAATTCGTTTACCAACATACTTCTTAAAGAACTCAGTGTCTTTACACATACCAAGTATCTTCATTTCAAGATCTCTCATCTTTTGTAATTTTGGATCACCTAATCTTAAGATACCTGACATTATTTCAGCTGATTCACCAACCATCATTCTATATGTTACATCTAATGCCGACTCGACAACTTCTTCATCAGTTTCATCTGTTAAGTCAGAAAACAAACTTCTAACCTTTTCAATGTCCTTAAGTAGCTCTTTCTTTAATCCATCATAAGTGAAATTCTTAATAGTGATAAGATTTTTATATGTAGAGTTTTGTTGTAAGAACTCTTTGAAATCTGATTTAGTTATATCTGATGTTACCAGTTCACCAGCTATTTCAGTTGGTCTTACCAAACTTTCTGTTTTTGATATCACATATAAATAATAAATAAATTCATCGATTGCTTCAAATCCAGTTCTTATATTAGACCAAGTTTGATAATCAACTATATCTTCTAAGAAGGATTTACCAAACATATACTTATCATAAACATGTTTTAACTCATGTGAAAGGACACCAATTGTATGAGACCTATCTTTAATTAAGTAATCACAGATATCACTAAACTTAGCATCATTAGATATGGCAAAATTAACTCTCATATCGATCTTATCAATTAAAGTCTTGTCATAATAAAGTTTATATTTCTCTTGTCTATCTGGCATATTTGAAACACCCCAAGATATTACATCAACTTTATCTTTTTCTAAAGATATAGCTGGTAATAATCCTACTTGTAACTCGACTGAATTAAATTTCAAATCTGATACTTCAATTGTAATCGGTAAGTTAATTTGATATTCACCATCAAAACCATTTGATATCATATCTGATATAGTTGTATCATCTTCACTTCTTTTTTCAAAGTCAGAAAGAATTAAATTATATAGATTGGTTGCTGAAGTAATAATGTTATCAGGAACACCCATCTTTTCATTAATAAAATCTACATACTTTTTAATAATCATAGATTATATATTAATTTATAAAAGCAGGTTGGAGTCTACTTGCTTACATTCTATAAAGAATGTTAGTCACTTGTCTATACCCGAAACCCAATACAAAGATAAGGAATTTCGGGGTATCTACCAAATTTAGATTATTTGTTTATTATCGCTTTAAGTCTTTTAATCTCTTGCATCACATCATTACTTAACTCAATCTTGGACATCATTGATAGGTCCACCATTTGACTATAAAGGATTGTGATTAACAAGTCTTTTGCTTGGTCTTTACTCATTACAAAATATCTTTACTCAATATCATTGGTGAGCCATCTTTATGTGAAAGGATTTGATAATGTGTTCCTTTATCTTTAACAATAAGATTTTTCTTTTCTAAGCTCTTATACTTAGCGTAAACATAATCTTTTACTTTTTGTTCAACTTCTGGTGTCATTTTTTCGTTTTCCATATACTTTTTAGCTTTTGATTGTTAATAATAAACAAATATAGTAATAAATTTTAAATAAAATCAAAAAATATCATTTTTTTAGTAACTTTTCTTGACTTTTTACGTTTATATAGTATATTTATATTATATGAGAAACACTACAAAAATTACCCAATCAATCACTAACCGTGATTCAGAGTCTTTTGATAAGTATCTAAAAGACATCAACCCTAAATCAATGATTACTCCTGAAAGAGAAGTCGAACTTGCCAATCAAATTAAGCTTGGTAATCACCGTGCTAAAAACGAATTAATCGAAGCTAATCTACGTTTTGTTATTAGTGTTGCTAAACAGTATCAAAATAGAGGTTTAGATATCTCTGACTTAGTTAGTGAAGGAAACATCGGACTTATCAAAGCCGCTGAGAAGTTTGACGCAACTAAAGGTATTAAATTTATTTCATATGCAGTATGGTGGATTCGCCAATCAATACTACAATCATTAGCTGATAACTCAAGAACAATAAGACTTCCTCTTAATCAAATAAACTCCCTAAATAAGATAAGAGAATGTCAATCTAAATTAGAACAATCATTAAATCGAGTTCCTACTTCATTAGAATTGTCAAACGAATTAAATTTGGATTTAGATAAAGTAGAGTTAAGTTTACAGTCTTCTCAATATGTTAAGTCATTGGACACTCCGGTTTCTTTTGATGAGGGAAGTATGACTATATTAGATACTATAAGTTCTGATTCACAAACTGATGAGATGTGTCAGGTAGACTCTTTAAAATCAGAAGTAAAGAACTTACTTAATCGTTTAAGTAGTAAAGAACGACAGGTTATTGAAATGTCATTTGGTATTGGTGTTAGAGAAATGTCATTATCTGAGATATCTGAAGTGATTGGTGTTGGAGTTGAAAGATGTCGTCAGATTAAGAAATCAGCTATTGCTAAATTAAGATAATAAATTTATTTTTTATCTTTAACAAAAGATTTGTAATCTCTTACATGTTTCATATCTTATATATTATTTTAATGAAACTAAAAAGATTAAAGAGTTTTTCAATAAAGGCTTTTTCTATCTATTTGTTCAGGTCAGGATTCAACAAAAGTTAATTGTATTTGATTTATTAATCTACCGTCTTCTATAGACTCTAATAAAACCTTTCTATCAACTGGCCATCTATCAACTAAGAACCTATCAGCAGGTCCCATATACTCACAACGATGACATACGGTCTTCATTGTTAGATTATAATTATCCTCTATATCATCTGATAAACAATTTGGACACCCTACATAATACTGCCACATATCATTCCACATCCAGGAATGATGCCTTACGCCTTCTAAATTCAAAAACATAAACACCTTCTCCATTTCCATTAGGATTAATCCACATCCTTCTAAATAATCTATCACATCAAATAAACATTCTTCTATCTTAAATCTGCCAGTATTTCTAATATCTATCTTAATATATCCAACATTACTATTGGGAAAGACCCAACTACCTTCATTAACTTTGACCTTAATATCTTTATCAGAATAATCAAATAACATATCTTCAATAAGACTAATATCATAAGTCGTATTCTCAAATAATTTATATGTCTTTAACCTTTTCATCTATTTCTAAACTTAATTACACACTGTGTTCTTAGATTAAGATAACTATTAATATCAGAAATGCCACGATTACACAACAATTCTCCGTCATGCATAGGGAACTGATAGGCATCGTTGTCGATTATATACCCCTCACTTTCTAAATAATCTTTAATAGTTAGTATAACATCTGATATGTTTTCAAATTTGATACTCATTGGCATGTCTTCTAATCTAATCGAACCGTGACGTATATTACTTTGCTCAATTGGTTTCCAAATAGTAATACGAATAAACAAAACTCCATCACTTCTTCTTATAACAGCATTATGTGAAATATCTAAAAAGTCTAACTCCTTTAGCATTTCTTTAACAATAGATAAACACTCTTCTGCTTTGAATAAAGAACTATTCTCAAATAATTTAAATGATTTTATCTTTCTCATCTTATAAACCACATTTCTACTTTACTCTTAACAGTATCGAATTGAACACTACCCGATGTAGATATAATAGGACATCCATTATAAGCCAGTGTGCCTTTATTTTTATGCCATTTAAATCCCTCAGATTCTAAATACTCCATAACAGGCACTATAACATCTTTAACATCATCCCAAGTATAAGAAGGTTTATAATGATAATCACCTTCAATCTTAATAGCCTTCTTCCATAAATTAATTACAATAATCTCAGGTGATTGATTTAGGTCCTCAAGCTGGTTAACAATATCAACCCTTCTTTCAATATCTAAAAAGTCTAACTCTAATAACATATCCTTTATAACAGATACAATGTCTTTAACATCATCTAAACTCTCAAACAACTTGAATGACTTAATCTTTTTCATAGAGTTATATATTAATATATAGAATATTAAAATAAATTATAATATATGCCAATAGGAGATATATATCAAGGTGGAATAATAGTTTACATTCTACAACCAGGTGACTTAAATTATAGTGCCTTAACAGAAAAGGGTATTATAGTTTCTGCTAGTGACGTTTCTAGTGGTGTTCAATGGTATAACGGTTCATACGGAGTTAAAACATCTGCTAATGATAAACTAGTTAGAACAGGAAGTAGTAACACCACAAAGATAGTTACTACACAAGGTGCTGGATCTTATGCTGCACAAGTTTGTCAAGATTTAAGTTTAAACGAATATACTGATTGGCAACTACCATCTATTGAAGAATTAAAGATATTATATTCAGCTAGAAGTTTAACTGGAGCATATTGGAGTTCTACTGAGTTTGAAGCCGGTTGGAACTATGTAAGAGTAGTAAGTGATGGTCAAGAAGGATCTAGATCGAAAAATGTAATTCTTAAAGTAAGAGCAATTAGATATTATTAATTATAATATATAATAAATGAAATTAAAAAACTTATTATTCGCAGCACTTACATTACTAATTAGTTGTAATGTTTTATCTCAAAACAGAAAACTGTATGAGTTATCTATGATTAATTCTATCAGACCTGATAGTTCTAAAATCTATTACGACTTGGTCGAAATTAATGACTCTAATCAAAATCTTATTAGAAAGACTATTAATTCAGAAGAGTATATCTTAGTATGCACCTGGAAACAAAACGTTAGTTTCTATCAAAAAGATACCCTATTCAATACCGGTAACTGGCCTCTGTGGGTAACAACAGCTCCTGAACTAAGGGAAAGATTTAAATTAGAGTCACCTAAAGATACTAATTTAAGATTGTTACAATTGTTAGGACTTCCACCAACATCTAAATACAGTTACTTTGTAGAGTTCTGGGTAAGACCTCAGGATTTATTTAGACCGTGTCCTGATAGTGAGATTACAGATGGTAGTTGTGATTTATGTTTTCCAGAAGGAACTTCACAGGAACATATTAATTGGATAAATGAGAATCGTATTTCAAGATACTATCAATGTGATTTATATAATCAATATCCGTGGGGACAATTAGGATATACTTATGATTGGAATCCTAAAAATAAATCACATGTTGGTTTAAGTGAGTTTATAATAGGAGCTGGTAAAACAATTTATGTAAAAAGAATAGTAACTACTCAGGAATATCTGAGATAGTATTATCCCATATAAATTGCAAAAACCCCTATTAAAATAAACCATCCAATAATGATTAACATTGGGTAAATAACATCTTTATTCATATATTATATATAATTTAATTCTTTAAAGTATTAACGAAATAAGGGGTTTTTGAGCATACGCTATTTTTACTTTAGCATTTACACCTTTCTAATTAAAACACCCCATTGGTTTCTTAATTCACACACTCTATTTTTTATAACTAAGATACTATCTCCTTGAAATTTAGCATCTTCGGCACCTGTTGCAATAGTTCTGATTAACATACCATTATCTTTTCTAAGTTCAACTTGGCCGTTTAGTTTAGTAACTAAGACAAGATTTCCACTGATGTTACAGCTTTTAGCCTTATCTGTGATATATCTAACAAGAATTCCCCAAGAGTTACGGAGTTCTACTTTTTCTTTATTGATTTTAACGAAGTTCATATTGTAGTGATTTATAATACAAATATAAGGATAATTCTAGTATTAATCAAGTAAATTAGTCTTTTTTAATTATAATTGTGACATTAAACTCTTAAACATTATAATAAAATAAAATATAATATTTATGTTTATTCCTATTGAAAACAAAGATATTCCAATTGTAGTAATTGATAATTTTTTACCTGAAAGTTATTTAAATGAAGTTTTTTCAAATATAATTGATTTAAAAGACTTTTTTTCAAAATCACATTGGACATCAGGTGTTCAAGAAAATATAAACCCAAATTGCACTGGTGAAGATTTGTGGCTTCCTTTTTCGGAATTAGAAGATGAAAAAAATGCTAAAATAGGAACTCCTTTAGCTGGAATATTCAAATACTTTTTACACGAAGGTCTAACAAATTTTCTTAGTAATTGTAAAGACCCTGATTTAAGTTGTTGGGGTAAACATGAATACAATTTTCTTTATCATATTATTAACTATAAGAATGGTGGTTATTATAATTGGCATTTAGATTCTAAAGTCGAGGGTATGTCTTGGTCTGGATATGAGGTATCAAAGAAAACGACTTTTACATTTGCTTTGACTTTAATTAAAGATGAAAGTCTTTTAAGTGGTGGAAATCAGTTATTTATGAAAGACGGTAAAATAGTCGAAGTTCCATCAAAGAATAATCAATTAATTATTTTCCCATCTAATATCTATCATAGTTTATGTGAAATCAAAGCAGATGAGAATTTACCTTGGGAATCAAGAAGGTTTAATATTCAAGCTTGGTTTTGTCATCTATAAATAAATAAATCAGAATATGAAAAAGTATAACATTACTATTTGGGGATACGGAGCAGAAGTTACTATTGGTAGTTTAAGTAACGAACAAGTCCATTTAATTAAATCAAAGATATCAGATGATTATACCTTACAGGATATTATCTTATACGAAGAACTGGGTGTTGGTTTTTATGAGTTAGATGATATCTATCACAACTGGGGAGTTGGAGATAAATTCAATGTTAGTATTACTGATGAGAGGGGTGAAGTGGTTTATGAGTTCACTGATGAATTACTTTATACTGAATGTGAGTTATTTGAGTATGTAGATAAATTTATTAGTTCTGACGAATCAATGATTGTATCAGTTAGTGGAGAGAAGGGTGTATTCTTTGAATCTAGTTTTGAGTGTGATGAATTTGACTTAAGTAAGTTAAAACTTGTTATTGATACAGAAGTAGGAATCAATGAGTATTTCTATGGAGATATGTTATCTAAAGTTTTATATAACGGAGAAGAACTGGATAATGTTGGAGGATCAACTGATGGTAAATACTTTGAAGTAGGAACAAATATATAAGTTATGAAATTGATTTTATTAACATTCACACTTTTTGTTTGGAGTAACACCAAAGATGTCAATAGTATTCAGTTAGATATAAAAGAAACTAAAGATCCAATTGTTCCACCAAAAACAATATTAATTATAGGTGATTCACAAAGTGCCATAAAAACTAAATCAGGCGAATCTATTACGTGGACTTGGCCAATTTTATTACAAAAAAAGCTTAAACCATATGGGGTTACTATAGATGTAGAAGCCATTGGTGGAAAAACATCCAGTTGGATGTTATCAGCTTTAAAAAAGAGATTTCAATCTGGATCTAATTGGGATAGGGTTATACTTTATGGTGGTGGAAATGATGCCAGTAATATGTCGATTCCTTTAGATACTACTATAAGTAATTTTCAAAAGATGATTGATATTTCAAATTCGCACGGGTGTGAGGTATGGGTTAATTTAGGTTGGAAGGTTGAAGGTAGGTTTATGGATATCAATATTCTACCAATTGGAAGGCCTGCTAATCTATTAAGAAAAAGAACAGATTGGATTCCTTATGTTGAAAAAAGAAAGACTTTACAATCAAAATTAAAACAAGATTTAACTGGGTGTCAATTTATTGAACCTTATGATTTACAAAGTAAGACATCTGATGGAATACACCCAACTCCTGAAGGACATAAATTGGTTTGTGATTTTATCTTAAAAACGATAGATACGACATCGTATAAATAATATATAAGATATGCCAACATCAAGAGCTTTTGCTTATAATCCTAGTTTAAGTGCACCAACTGGTGCTACTCAGTTCGGAAATCTTGCCATTCAATCAACTGGATGGACTGCAGGATGTGGAGGTTTACAATGGTTTAATGGTCCAGATGAAGATTTAGGATATGCTATTGGATATCCATATGGAGGTCCAAAGACTTCTGGAAGTGTATCACAGGTAATATCAGGAACATCAGTTGGATTTAGAAGAACAGCTACTTTTTCAGATGCGACTTTTTTATCATCTGTGTTAAATTTGACTGGTCAATCATTTCTAACAGCATCTAATGCATTAACTTATTTAAATTCTAATGGTTATTGGACTTCTTACACTAATCCAACATTGGCTGGTAGTTTGTTATTTAATGGAAGTTCTCAATATCTAACATTAAACCCAGGTATAATTTTTGGATCTGGTGCGTTTACACTTGAAGGATGGTTTTATAACAATTCAAGTTTTACAACTAAAGGTATAGTAGGATCACCAGTTACTAGTCCAACAGGTTGTATGAACTTATTCTTTAGTAACTCTACTACTATAACTTCTGATAAGAATGGGGGTGGTGGTCAATTTAATTATACAATGGCATCATCAATTTCATTAAATGCTTGGCACTATTTAATATACAATCGTAACTCTGGTGGAGTGACAGCGGTTTATATTGATGGTGTAAGATGTACTGCAACATCGACAGATACACTTAATTATAATACAGCAACTGATACAGTTGGAAGACATTACGGTGGTTATTTCCCTGGTTATTGGACTAATATGAGAATTACAATCGGGACTGCAGTTTATGATTCTTCTCAATCTACACAAACTAATCCTACCTCAGCATTATCTTCTTTAGTAAATACTAAATACTTAATGTTAGGAGCAGTAGTAACAACAGATACATCAGGAGTTCAAACAGTAACTAATGTTGGTGGTGTTACACAAAGTTCTGTTAAACCATTTTAAGATGTTTAAATACGTTTTCTTACTGCGGTCCAATCAGGTAAGTCTTTAATTTGTTCTAATAAAGATATCACTTTAAGTAAAGTAGCATCACCATCAGATCCTTTTTTATCCCATTGAAATGAATTAACATGAATTAGGTTTTTAGAATTACGATTAGCAACTTCTTTTGTATCATCTATGATAACAGTCCTTTTTAAATCGATATCTGGAATTGACTTTAGTTTCTTTAAGTAAACAATTAATTTAAACCAATCAAATCCAATACTTAATGATTCTCTACTTTTAAAGAATTCTAATTTATCAAATATCCCTAAGTGTTCTAAAATCTTTTTGGCATATTCTCTATCAGCTGCTGTGAAAACTGCAATCTTATAGTTATCAACAAGGTATTCTAAAAACTGATCTACAAAAGGTCTTTTTTTAATAAACACATAGTAAGTGGTATCTACCCCGTCTAAGGTAAAATTAAAATCAAACTGATGTTGGTCGATGGTATGCAGTTCATCTTCTCTGACTATGTTAGATGATATTAAGGTTTCATCTATGTCTAATACAATTAATCCTTTCATTTTTATATATTATATTATTAATATATAAATAAAATCTAAAAAAACCAAATTATGGCAGAAAGAATACCTACATCAGAGATAGACCTTGTGGAACATCAGATTGGGGTGGTGACTGGGATGCTTCAATTCAACAGTTTAAGATAAATAGATAATGAAAGTTAAAAGATATTTAGAATTTACAACCGAAGGTTTAAATGACCTTCAGTCTTATATGAGATCAACTGGTCAATCTCAAGAATTTAATCCACTTTACTTTAATAAAGAGGAAAAGGGTGATATTGAATCTATGGGTGGAGTAGTTAATAATCAAACTGCTGAACTTTCAAGTGGTGAGATAATAACTAAATCTCAGGATGGATATACATTAGAAAAATTTGGCAATCAATTAGTATTTGTTAGAATGAGTCGTTTTAAAACAATACCTTCAGATTGGGAAGTATTTAAAAAACAAATAGAATCTTACTTAGATATTTAAGAATTTTTAATTAACAGTTCCACTATCTAATTTACTATTTCAAACCATTTCCTATGGTCTGTGTTACCAACTTCAGCTCCACTATCTAATTTACAAAAATTTAAATATCCAAAATAACCATTCAATCTTTGGAATAATTCTATTTCTTTTTCCCATAAATGACTACCTACTTCAGAATACATCACTAAATCACCCTTAAAGGCTTTATAATTCAACATAGAGACTTGAATTTCTTGACAATATTCAGTATTCTTGAGTGTAGCCACGTAAATTACTTGTTTGCTACTATCATGACTGAGAATAGTATATTTAATATTTGATATTTCAAATTCATTGATCCAGCTCCTACTAGCATCCCACAACTCATTATTTCCGAGTAATTTAACTCGAATGGTGCCCTTATATTTATAATCTTCAAATAATTTTAAGTGTTTCATAATAATTGTTTTTTTTCTAAACTCTATATTAATTTAATTTATTATATTTACCTATTATGAAACAAATAGAATCTTACTTAGATATTTAAGAGTTTTTAATTAACAGTTCACCCAATACTTCAAGTCTTCCTACTTCGGTTTGAAATTCAGTTTGAGACATATCTAAAGAAATAGATTTAAGTGTTTGATTAAATTCTTTTTTTGCTTCATCTAAATCTAATTTACCTTCAGCCGCTTTTTTATAATAAGGAAGTTTTACTTTAAAGTGGTTCCAGGTAAGAAGTGCTAAACCTCCTTTTTCTTTTGCGTTATCAGAAATTTTTTCAGCTCCTTTATACCTTGTAGCAGCAAAGTCTTCTAACTCTGATTTTTTAGTTTCTGAACTTTCATTAAATTTATTTAGATGTTTCATACTTCTATATATTAAAAGTAAAAAATATTATTTTGATTTAAGCTTAGATATCACAACTGGTGTTGCAAAAGCTACAAGTGTTAAAAGAGAGAATAATAAATCAACTACTTCGGTTGTTAGTTGTGGAAAAAACGATGATAATACTAGTTTAATTCCCAATACTCCAATTACAATAAAAGCTATTTTTTCAATTACTGGAATCTTTTTAACCAACTCAATCATTTTAGTGGTAGCAAATCGAATGGCTAATATTCCAATAAACACACCTAAACATATTACCCAAAAGTTACTGGTAAAAGCAACCGCTGAAAAGATATTATCAATACTAAAAATAATATCCATAAACTCAACCATAACAACGGTTGACCAAAATGTATTTAAGAAAGGTAGTTTTACAGGATGTTTTTCTTTAGTATCGGATTGATAACTAAGTGATTTTATTCCTAAGTAAACTAAGTAAAGACCTCCTATTACTTTTAACCAAATCAATTTGATTAGAACAGTGGCAAAAAGAAGAGCTACTCCTCTAAAAATATAAGCTCCGAGGATTCCCCAGGTTAAGGCTTTCTTTTGTTCAGATTTCGGAAGTTGTCCTACCATTGTTGATAGAACTGCTGCGTTATCAATACTTAGAACGATTTCTAAAAGAATGATGTTTAAGATGATAAAAATAGTTGTTAACATAAGTTATATATTTAAAGCAACTGTCTTAGTTGCAATTCTAAAATATTATTTAATTTATAATCCTAAACTTTCTAATTTTTGATTTCTTAAATCACTCACTAAATCCAATTCTTCTAAGTGAACCCAGGACATACAATCTTCACCATTCTTAATATGATAACGAGTCTTTCTGTGTTTATTATTATACGTTACTACTTCTGTGATAACACAATCACCTTTAATAAATTCAATTAAGTGATGTTCACTTTTAAGTCTAACAATATCTCCTGCTTTCATATTCCTAAATTTTTATTACCATCTGCCTAACTCTCTTAAGCCTTTGTATGTTTCTAATTCTTCACCAGTTTTAACCCAGTGATTCCAATTCTCTTTTAATTTATATGAGTTGTATTCTAAAGAAGAACCATCGTGTCTTGTTACCCATGACATAATAGACTCTGATACAATAGAGAAATGTTCGTATTCATTTTTACCACACCCGCACCCGGTTGAGCGTCCATTATTATATTCCCATACTAAAGGAGTTAAATCACATTTAGGACAAGTGATCCACTCATCGGGTTTATCAGGAATTTTATAAGCTGATATACATTTATATTTTCCGTTAATAATATCAATTTTAATATCTCTTTGAGTTTGTATATTATTCATTTAACATATATTTAATCTATTTAAATAAAAAAAATTTTTAAAACTGAATATTTCAAAGTCTTAATTCTTCAATTTTTTCGCATTAATTTTTCTTATCTTTTATAGTTGATACTAAAAAGAATACAAATATCATAATAGGTGTTAAAATAGCGACAATAATTTCTGAGCTCATAATATATTTTTTAAATCA
>Ga0181356_1000321_pt1 | contig 20255 bp, 17 predicted proteins | sample Fa13VDMM110SN_FD_130104 | JGI IMG/M metagenome (GOLD analysis project Ga0181356, IMG submission 130104) | Freshwater viral communities from Lake Michigan, USA - Fa13.VD.MM110.S.N | ecosystem: Environmental > Aquatic > Freshwater > Lake | place: USA: Michigan | collected 2013-09-24 | reverse complement strand
AAAGAGAGAGAGGATGATTATTAACAAAAAAGTGACGCAACTTTCACAAGTTTTGGAACCACAAGGCCCGTGCCGGTCAAAGTGATGATGATCGCCAAAAATTCCTATATAATAAAGTCACCACCCCACGTAAAATTCATCTGAAAATCAGTAAAAATTCAATGGAATTCGACCCTGTCCTGGAGAAAAAGTTGGAACGCATGGCGCTTCTCGGTCAGTTGGAGAAGATGACTCAAGTCATGGCAGAAACTGGGATGGAGCGTCAATACTACAAGAGCAAGTACGCTGTCAAGCGCTTCAAAGAAGTCATGTTCGACGATGACGACGAGCCTCTGCGCATCCTCGTTGAGTGGAAAAACTATCCTGCGCGTTACCAGATGACTTGGGAGAATCCTTTGACGCTTCGCCAAGACCTTGGTTTCGAAGACTATTACGATCTTCTTTGGCCTCACAAGGCAGTCACCTGGCAGTCGCAAAGACAACTCGCATTGAGTCCTCCTCGCATAAAGCGTCAACTTGAGTGCCCTCCTGCGCCTCGCAAGAAACGCTTAACCAGCTGCAGATGCGGACATCATCCTAGCGCTGAAGACTCGGATAACGACGACAACATGCCTCCTCGTTAACGTTTATATCTTTTTTTAACAGGTGTTTTTTAACACCACCCCTTTCTAAAGAATGTTTGACTTGGTATTTATACAGTACCTAGATAGTACGCATAATGTTATCTACTTGTTCAAACTCGGCCTCCAACTCGATTTCGTTCTGCAAAAAGTGTCCAATATAGTCAGACGCTACGCAAGGGTGTTGAGTCAAAGCACTGTCATCCAGTAAGTCTTGAAACACGCCGTGGAAAAACTCATTGGCCTTTGTCTGCTTTGTTGCGTGCACGATCTTTGTTCCGCTCTTCGCATGAATGGAGTTCATGTTTTGGTACTCCACAATAGGACGTAGAGTATTCGCGTCATACGTCGAATTAAGCGTCAGTTGAGCGCATGTCACCTCGTACTTGACTTCACGAGGGTTTAACTTTGAGTAGCACGCATAGTACTCTTTAGCGCAGAACCCAGGTAGCTGATTGACACAGGTATGCATAGGCGTAGCGCATTGATCGCAATACGTATGTTCAATCGTCTGCGTAAACCCACCCACACGACGTAGCCATTTCTGATTAAATAGCAGCACCAACATTGTCCCTTGGTATGCTCCACGGAAACGGAACACAGGTTTGACAATAGGATCAAACACAACATACTGAGGATTTTTGATCAAATACTTTGATACAGCCAAGTGTACCCTCATTTTGATCGTCGTCATCATGGCTTCATACAAAGCACTCGACATCTGATCAGCATGATCAGGGTAAAAATACGTCGAGTCGCAAAAGGTGAAGCGGAAATGATGAGGCATGTACATATGCATCGATACGGTCTTGTCCGTATACATCGTACGCATACTACGAAGTTGCACGATATGTGTAGCTTCAAAAATGGCCTTTTCAATAAACCAGGAAAATGGTTCGCTTTTAATAGACCACGGCAAAAACTTAAGGACGCGATCGCACATCAAACCTTCGCATGCAGGAATCATAGTCTCCATAGAGCGTAAGCGCATCATACCACGATGTGCGGTGACTAGCAACCTGTTGCGCTGATGCTTCGCAGCAGAAAAAAGTTTGTTGAACAACTTGTTGACAGAACACATTGTTAGCATGCCTTTGACATCGAGAAACTTGACGATTTCATAGTAGAGTTCATCGGGGAGTACAAGGTCAAGCGAAGTCATGAGTCAAAGAATGAGTGACAAAAAATATCTTTTCCAAAATCTTTTTACACGTGGGCTGATTCTGATTCGATTTTTTTCTGATTCGATTTTATTGGTTCCACGTGTACAGAATCAGCACGTGGATTTTGAAACCAAAGACCTTTATAGGGAAGAGTTCACTCTCACTTTTCACAACTCAAACCAACTCTTCAAACTTTGAAATGAACTCTGACGCACCCAGCCTCCCCATCCCCTACCCTACCCAAGATGATGAAATGCCCGTGGCGCAAGAAGTGGATGGCAAGGATGTTGAGAAACCAAGCAAGAAGAGAGCGCGCAAGGAACCTGTTGAGTTTTCTGGTACCGATGCTGAGCTTGAAGCTTCGTGGCTTTGCTTGAAAGCCTTGTTCACCCAGCACCCTGAAGTGTTCAACGAATGGCTTGGTGGCTTTACGGAGAAGATGGTCAAGTTCGAGCGTCGCTTTTCTCAACCGAAGGACTTTTTTCTCAAGCTATCCATCAAGCAGAAGAGTGTCATACACAATAATGCCAAAGAGCTCGAGCAAAAGCTGGAATCCGCTGGAAAGCAGCCCGATCCCATTGGCAAAGGAAAGCAGCGCAAAACCATCCAAACCTTGAATGATGAGGATTATGACCTTGCTTGGAAGTGCTTGGTTCACATGGCTAACCCTCTGACAAGCGCTGTGGAGTTCAACTACCTTTGCAACATTGGTCTGCGTCTACGCGAGTACAAGAAGAAGGCATTGCTGTCTGTCATGGAACTCGAGTTTTTGAAGAAGATCTCGGTGTCCATTCCTACTCGTCAGGAAAACAAGTCCTATGTGGTTGAATCTGAGGAAAAGGATGAAAAGGTATAAATAGTCACATGTCGCTTACAAGTTCAAAGCAAAGATGTGTGACTTCCTTACTGCTATTGTCAAGTTCCTGGTGTGCTGTATGTCTTCCGAGAAGTTTCAAGATCTGTTTTTGGACATGGCGGCTTCGTTAGCTGCTCAGACAGAGAATACGATTGACGATCTACTTGTAGAAGAGTTACGTAAGCGTTTGAAGAGGAGTAGGTAAATGTGTATTACATATATTTTCCTCTCATAAAACCATACGGACGCTTTTTACCTAGTAGCTGGGTAGTGTCTTGCGCATTAAAGTTAGGCATGTGAATGCTCTCTATCATTTGCATACGAGACGTATTCTTAAGAATCACGCTTTCCACCTCGAGCTCAATCACGATGTTGCTCATACCCAAGTCAACCACACCCCCTTTGTTATACCGCAAGCTAAAGTCAATTTCGTCAAACTGTTCTTTACCCAAACACGCATACTCGGTTTGATCGTAAAAGTGGAAATCAATGTACTGATTGCTTAAGCCACCGATAGGAATACACGCAATAGCTTGAACGTTGGTACCACTTGCCGTATTCGCAGGAAACGATCGAGCTGCTCCGGATAGGCGTTGCGAACACAAATACAGCACTTGTTCGGGTTGCAAGTTCAACCGGAAAGCGGGTGTTGTCGCAGAGGATGAAATAACTTTAATGGGTGAACTGAGACCCAAGATTTCGTCAGCTACATTAAGTTGTTGCGCTGCTTCACCCAAGTTGAATTGTGATATTTGACCCGAGTTCGTTACGGTAGGGTAGTACATGCGGTTTGACAAACTATTGTGGTTATGTAAAATAGCCACATTATTTCCTGTTGTCGATGTGTAAGACAATGTCGCTAGGTCAGTCGATATTGTCATAGTAATTAAACCCACAGTACCTGTAGCAGTACCAAATACAGACGAGGTACTGCTTCGTGGATCAGCAGCTGCACCCACAGGTATCCATGTAGCTTTTGAACTAGCAATCGTACATCCTTCCAAGAAATCTTTGAGCTTGGATACGGTATTCACCGTGTTGTCATTCAAAAACACTTTCCAGTATCCCAACGATGTATTACCTGTTCCAAACCACTCGACATACAACGTGGGTATATCATATTTGGTATCCCAGTTACCTGCTAACATGGGAAAGTGAACAGACCGTACGGCATAGCGTGTGATTTGCTCGTTAGCATCAACTACGGGTCTCCACGTAAAGTTTGTTGTGGATTGGTCCACAGATGTCCTGTTTGTCGACGAGATAAAGAAACGGCGGACATTGTACTGATGACTTGCGTTTGAAGCGACAACCTCCATTTTTTAAATTATATGTACATATCAAGGTTATTTATATGCTCTTGAATGCATATCCGTACTTGTCTACAGGTTTTTTAGACACCTGCGGTGTAAACGTGGGTGTAGAAACAACAGGTGGTGCTACAGTTACAGGAGTATGCTTCTCTCGTTTGCTAGGTGGTACGTAATCATAGTAATCATACACATCACTCTCATACGGATCATTGTAGACTGGAGGCGTGTATTTGGATGTTCCTTTACGAGAGCTACTTCCATTGACTCCATTGATAATGGATATAATTTTTTCCAAGTCTTCGATATGGACTCTACCACGTGCTTCCTGGAAAGCACTTGCACTTTTCGATGCACCCCCTAAAGCATGCGACCTCGTCTTCTGCCTTGCGCCAGCAGTTGATAACTTCGTCGGTTGGCGTTCCGGGGATGACTCGGGTGTCGTGAGGGCTGAACCAGTTGGTTCGGGAGAGTATGTTCTTGTGGAAGAAGTACTTTCGACGTATTTCGGCTTCGACGACGGCTCGGAGAGCGGCATCGTCGCTTTCTGCTGCATCTCTTTCATCTCGTTGTACTGGTTCACAGGAATCTTCTTCCATTTCGGTGGCCTCCCTTTGGGCAATATGCCTTTCGACGTCGATGTCGCCTGCATAGGCGGCTTCCTCAGAGGCACCTGCGCAAAAACTCAAGTTTAGCTAAAATTAATAAACATCGATAAAGGCATACGTACTTACACTTTCCCTAGGAATTTGAGGATTTTCGAGGTCAATGTCCATCTTTTCGAACTTTAATGAATCGAAAGGGTATTTATACCTACATGTATACTCAAATTTGAAATGTTGTCTCCACGATCTAAAGAAGCTATCCAGGGCGAAATCAAGAGCAAAAACCGACGTTTGGGACACAAGGCAAAGCAGTTTGTCCACGGTTCTAAACAGTCCAAATATTGCTCTTGCCACCCCGGAAAAAAGCATTGTAGCAAACCCGTTAAACCTCGTGTAAAAAAAGCAGCACCGTATTCCAAGAAAATCCCTGTCATCAAAGTATGAGCAACTGTTATCAAGAGCCCAAGGCTCCTTTGGTAAACCTGCGTTCTCTCTTTGGAACGGTATCCATGGGTCCCTTGGGCAACGCCGTATCAAGTAAAAACGGTCACGATATTAATCCCCTTGATGAAGTTCTCCTTGTCCGCAATCCTAAAGAGTCTCTGTTTGTTCCTTTGGGTAAACAAGCATCGTCTAACGTAGTCTTTGACGAAGCTACACAAGGACTCGCAGCTGCACCAGTTCCAAGGTATGATCAAACTCATCGTCGTCCTCAACCTGTAGACTTACCACGTGGTAATGGCGGTGATGGTCCAGGCGGTGACGATCAAGGCGGTGACGATCAAGGCGGTGACGATCAAGGCGGTGTACGACTTCCTGTTCCATACCCCTCTTTACCTAGCAAAGTTGAAATCAAAGCAGAAATTGAAGCCGATGTAAAGAGTGTGCGAGACGCTTCTACTCAATTATCTGGATTAGAGAATCAAGTAAATGAAAACGATGCTAAAATTATAAATGAACTGCGACAAATGTTTGATCAAGCTGTTGCGGATAATGTATTACAAGAAGAAGAAATTATTAAACTTGGTCAAATGTTAGACGCTGCCGAACAACAAATAGAAGACATACGGGTAAAAAGACAATTGTTATCTGTACGTCTCATGCTTAGAGCTATTCGCAGACGAAGACTCAATACACGTTTAGCATTTGAAAGGTTTAGAAATCTGAAGCGTAAACGTCCTGAAATGGTTTCACAAGAAACTCAAATGGATCGTAATCCTCAAAGGTCTATGGCAACGCAAATGGATGGTGAACAAGTTGACTCGGGTACACAAATGGAATCTGCGGATAGAAGCTCTGTCATCATAGAACGTATGCGTCAACGTATTTTACGACAACAACGTGAAAATAATCACAATTTACGTAACTCGTTCATGTTCTTACAGCGACATAGTAATAATAAAGCAGTTCGTCAACTTCGCCAACAAGTGGGTGATATTGTTTTACAACTACAAGATGCTATTGACAGTCAAGATAGACAACAACTTGTAGCCGTTCGAGACGAAGCGATTCAATTGCGAAATAATGCAGTGCAAAATTTCCGTGGTAACATGAGAGATGTTGCTCGTGTTGCACAAAATTCTATAGTGGCTATTGGTGATACAGTAAACGGAGTTTTACAATATGGAGCAGCTGCAATGGAAGCTATTGGACCTCCGTTATTAAATGGAACTATACAAGCAGCAGAAGCAGCAGTTAGAGGATTAGGTTCGGCAGGCACAGCTGTAGTAAGGGTTGGGGGTCAAGCGGGTATGCAAGCTTTGGAATCAGGTACTAGACTTGGTGTTGACGCAGTTGCGGGAGGTAGTCGTCTGGGACGAGATATGGAACGAGGAGGTGGTAATTTTATTCAAAACGCATGGCAATATACACGTAATGCTTTGGCTGGGTTGTCCGTTCCTAGAATGATTGGCGCATCCGCACCCAACAATACTGCTGCACCTAATCCTGAACCTTCAGCATTAGAAGATGCACAATACGATGATGAACCTTTAGCATTAGGAGATGCACAATACGATGATGAAGAAGATGTACAAGAAGCACCCGCACAACAAGGTCCTCGCCAACGCAAACCAACTAAAGGTGTACAAAGACTTCGACTTCTTACACAAATATTTGATTTAGCCGAATATAATCTTGAAGAAAGACGTCAATATGTTAACATGTTCAATTATTTCCAAATGGGTGATCTACAATATATTGTAGACAGGTTAGCGGGTATATCATTGGAAATGAGACGACAACGCCTACGACCTATGCCTTTTATCAGGAATGAAATTGATTCTTTTGTTCGACAGATGATGAATCGAATTAGTGAAAGAAATCAAAGACCTACTAAAGCAGCAAGGCAGCTTCAAGATGACGACTAAGATAGACTAGTATATAATAGTTATAACACATTCTGTATCATATTTAAAATATGGGTAGGTACTCGCGAGGTAGCCATCGGCAAAGTCGAATATCTTATGACCCGTCGAGGCAATCGGGGATAGACTATAACGAACAACGTGCGTATGATCAAGCTACACAGCAAGCTCAGTCGCAAGCTGAGCAGGATCGGTTAACCCTGCAAGCACAGCGCTATGCGGATGCTATGGATGCGGAGAAGAAAGCTGCAGAAGAATACGCCAATCGACCCGATATCGACCTTGGTCAACTCGACTCGACATCAGCTGAAGAGATTACGGAACATGAGAGAGCCAAGCATCAATTCTTACCTATGGCTGGTAACCTCATTGAACAAGAAGAGGGGTTAGACCCGACGTTAAGAACTGGATTATCCATTGCAGCTAACGTTGTGCAGGATATCATACTAGGATCCAACCCCGTGACAGGTATACCATGGAGTGTTGCCAACTTGACGCAGTCCGTCATGAACTTTCAGGATGATCCGTCTTTGACCAATATCGGTATGATCGTTGCCGACTCGTTCTTTACCGCACTTAGCATCGTGCCTTTTTTGGGTGAGATAGGAGCGTTCTTTCACGCCTCTATAGATACGGGACGTGCCGAGGCACGCGCTGCGGCACGAGCTGCACAACAAGCAGCTGCACGAGCGGCTGCAGAAGCCGCAAGGCAAACGCGACAAGCGGCTATCACAGCTATCGAGTCGATACGCGAAGCCAAGTTTACAGCCAAGTCGGTTTTACAGCGTGCACGACAAGCCATGACAAATGCCAGAGAAACGTTCTTTGCAGAAAAAGCTGCTCAAAAAGGATATGCTCCTTTGGGACAGTCGCAGTTTGCTATAGCGGATAGACCTGGAGAGCGTGTGTATACCTCGGCAACGTATGAAGCACGTCTTGGTGCTAGACAAGCCAAACGCGTTCGCATCAAGTCGTTTGAGAGACCACCCAGGGTGACCGAGATGAGACGCGGTGGATACGCTAGCTTGGTACCGTCGGAACGTATGAGACCGTCGCAGCCCCACGAACGCATCTATGCGTCGGCGCATCACGAAGCCCAACTCGCGCATCAGGAAGCCAGTGCCACAGCGTCATTAGATCGACAGGATCCTGTATCCATTAGCAAAAAGCTCTTCTCGTCGTATCAAAATCATCGCATCAAGGTCAATTCAGCTTTAGCAGCCTCGGAAGCCGTGTACCAAGCGTTTAAAGATACACACGTGGAAAACCCGTATCATGCAGATGCTCCGTCTGTTCATCCCGAGGTACCTATACCAGGTAAGGTACTTGCTATGGCGGCTAACAACGCTTACGAGTCAGACCCTACACAAGCTGCTTTAGATGGCTATGAGCTTCTCAAGAAAACGGATACACTGACTATTTACAAGCAAGGACGTAACATCTTGGTATCCATACGTGGTACAGCGGACAAACGCGATGCGGCTGCAGACTTGTTGATACCTATGGGTGCATTAGGGCAGAGCGACCGTTTCAAAGCCGACTTTAACGACCTCCAGGAATTCCAAAAGCAGTATTCACCCAAAGCGTTCAACTATCTTGGTGTAGGTCATTCTTTAGGTGGTGCTGTACTTGACGAGTTTCTTAAGCGCAAGATGATCAATGCTGGTGCCTCGTTTAACGCGGCAGTGCAGCCGTTTGATGTGCGCAACGAAGCTATCAAGAATCGACGCATTTACGACAAGGATGACCCCTTATACATGTTAATGGGTCGTTTTACAGCCAATCCCTACGTCATTCCACACCGTCCTGACCTTATTGAACGATTATCTAAAATACCTAATTTACCTGGTGGAGCCATCACAGAAGCCGGTAAATTCGGATATAATAAGCTTAGAGCGCATAAATTAGACAATTTCCTATGAAATACATTATGCACTAAAATAAGACGATATAGTATATATACATAACCTATTTCGTGACATATCTATACCTTACCTAATTCAAAATGGCTATGCATTCAAGTCTTCTGTCGGACAAACAGCGTCAGCTGGTGTCCAAGGCTATGATCTACACCGAGGAGCCGGCTGGGTTGCTCGCTACCTCGAAGATCATGCAGTACAAGTCACCCGACTACAACTCGGTTTTCTCAGGTGAAATGGGTAACAATGTTCTCAAGTTTACCATCAACGGTCCGGGTCTTTTGGATCCTCGCAGCTTGTACTTGCAGTACTCGTTGCAGAACTTGACCGTCAAGCCCGGTGTAGCTGCTGGTTCGGCTAACGGGGGTGTGCCTTTGATCAATTGCGATCCAGGCTCCTACTCGCCTTTCAAGCGTGTCCGTATCCTGTCTGGTTTCAACCAGCAGGTGCTGTACGACTGCGATGGCTACAACGTCATGTGCGCCTTCTTGGATGATTACCTCAAGAGCGTTCACGATCTTGTGATTGAGGACCAGGGTTTCTATTCCTTGTCCGAGTCACCTATCACCGTGCCTCAAGGTTCTGTTCCCAATGTGGGTTCATACAATACAGCAAGCACAAATGTTGTGGCTACAGCAACTCCTAATCTTTTTAGATTAAATGGAAATGCACCCACGTTAGACTCCTTTTTGGAGTATTACCCCGTGTTAATGGATCAGTCCACCAGTGGTACCGGTGGAACGGCTGCTTCACCTCTTCATCTTTTCCCTGCTAGTGTTGACGCAAAGGGTGATTATGTTGCAACGAAAATTCGTGGTCAGCCATTTTTAGATGGAGAAGGTAGTTCGTCTACTATGGTTTACGAGGTAGATGCAGACTTGAATGCATTTGCTCTTGGATCAACCGGTGGTATTGTCCGTGTAGGATTCTTACCTGCCAACCAAACCATTGTTGCTCCTGTTAAAGTTCAAGCATCTGCTTCCGCAACCAGTATCACCATTGGATCCGCTGAAGTGTACGTCGGTATGGCTGTCTACGGATACAACATTAAAGACAACATTACGTCTGGTACAAATACATTGACTGTGACTGCTGTATCGTCTGTAAACTATGTTGCCAAAACGTCTGTGATCACTGTCAGTTCCTCTATGGTTTTGGGTACCCTTCTTGTTGATCAGCCATTGTATTTCACGGCTCCCGATGTGGAAACGATTACGGGTGGCTATGCCTCCACGTACAACTCCATCAATGTGGATTCTGCCGGAAGCCGTGCTCAGCTTGGTGCATGCGGTACCGAATATCTGCAGTGGGCCTTTAAGCCCCAGCTTAGCGGTGCAGGGTACAACAAGTATGGTATCAACTCGGGTTTGTTGGGTCATTCTGGTTTGGGACAAGCCATGAAGTCTGACCAGTGCTGGCCGTATCAGTCCAAACTGTTCACCATCTGCGACCTCCCCTATATTGGTCTTTTCTCACAGGGCAAATACCTTCCTCTGTGGGGTATGGGCGGTTTGATTCTGGAGCTGTACTTGGACACTGCCAACAACTGGTGCTGTCCGGCGGATGTCAGCATCTCAGGAGCCGCTCCTGCGGGTGGATCTAACCCGTACGTGCAGCTGGCTGATTGCAAGTTGTTTTACGACAATGTTGTGCCTCCTGCTGATTTCCTCGAATCGATGAAAAACCAGATTAACTCGGAGGACGGTTTGTCCCTTGTGTTCCCGTCTGTCAATCGTCATTTGGCTCTGCTTCCTAAATACTCTTGGACCGCTGGATCTGCCGTATCGTACACCTCTACTGTGCGCAACGAAATCCTCATTGCGGATCATTCGCGTATGGCTCAAACTATTTTCCAGATCTTCCGTCCTCAGGACCTCATCTCGCACAATGCACGTCCGTACAAGTTGCATAATCGTACGTCAGCGGCTATTCAAGGATGGCAGCTCAAGCTCAACTCGTCGTATATTCCGCAGCAGCCTTTGCTGGCTGTCGGAGGTCGAGAAGCATCGGCGGGAGTGACGTCGTGCAGTGGTGACCTTATTCAAAATCAAGTCATCTCTGGACAGAATTACGCGTTGCTAAACGTGCGACAGTACGGTCAGTTCCACAAGGAGCTTTTGAAGGCTCTGGGTCAGCAGAAACGTCCTATTGGCTCTGTGACCGCATCCATGTACGAGCTTTTGACCGATTCACAGCAAGCAGGCGTGAGTGTAGCAAACAATGCATACGTCAATTCACAGAACTTTATGAAGTACGGTTGCCGTGGTTCGTTTGCTATCGGTATCGATCTTACTGTGGCTGACGATGTCATGACCGGTACCAATCTGCGTAACGCCACTGTCACTGGTGAGATGTATGCTAACATTGATCAGTTCCAGCATCCTGGTGCCACGGCGACCGAAGTGTCGACCTACGTCATGAAGCTGTCTCAGATTCGTTTGACCTCGGCAGGTCCCATCATCGTGGACTAACCACCCTGTATATATAAGTAGGTAGATATGTATATTGTTTGTCAACATGAAGCGCAGCTTGAATCTATCCGTAGAAGAGGTACCTATGCCCAAAGGGCAGCAAAAGTCAGGTGTATTCTCTGATAAAGAATTAAAGACGCTTCATCCCTTGTTACCCAAGCCCCCTTTCTACATGCTTATGGTAGCTCCATCGGGCGTAGGTAAAACCACGTTGCTGATGAACATGATATGTCGTAAAGAATACTATGGCAAAAAATTTGATGAAGATCACGTGCTCGTATGGTCGTCTACTAAGGACCTCGACCCTACATGGAGTTCTCCATGGCTTAACGGGATTGTAGACAGAGACAATATCTTTAACGAGTTTAGCCAAGAGCATCTCCAAGAAGTCGTGGATCACATCAAAAAGGAACGCGAGCAAAACGATCACAAGCCCTACTTGTTCATCTTTGACGATATGATTACGGAAGGCATTTGCAGTACGAATCCATGGATGGTAGGCATGTTGGAAAAGCTATCCATGTGGGGAAGACACGTGGGTATTTCCACGATTATCTTGAGTCAAAAGTACAGCATGATATCTAAAAAGATTCGACTTCGCGATACAGTCGACTGGATTATTTTTCGCGTGAGCAAGGAAGAAGAAAAGGAAATTACCGAGGAGCAATGCGGTCGTTTAGACAAGGATATGTTTACGCGAGTGTACCAACATGCGACAAACGAAAAGTTTAGCTTTTTGCACATCTCAGGGCAGACGCAGGATCCCATGGAAAAGTACCGTAGGAAATTCGAGGCGTTTCTCCAGCCTCCAAGTGTCGATATCCGAGAGGACATGCCCAGGAAAAAGGGTAAAGTCGATGTAGACCCTGAACAGCAGGAAGACGTACAAGAAGATGAATAAGTATATATGTCACCTATGTATAAACATCATATATTTTAAAATGTCTGTACGTCATACGTACGAGGTACCTACACATATTACAAAATCCGAGTTGAGAAATCCCGTTGTGCAGCGTTATCACGTCGATCAACGCAGTGACGAAACGGACTATCATGCCTCGTCGTACTTGGTCAACTCGGATGAATATGCTATGAAGACAGACCGAGGCGATGAGGAAAGGGACATGGCCGAACGACAGTACGAACAAGGCGTCGAGTCGTCCAGAATAGGAGAGATACGTGTGGGAGAGAAACCATCACGCGCTGCGTTTATACAACAAGTATCTGCGGAAGAAAATGCTCGTGTGAATAGCGGATTGACCAAAGAGGCATACATTGCTATTCCCAAGCCATGTCAGTCTATAGCGAGCGTCATGCGTGACCAGATGTTGTCCGCAGGTGCGGCGGTAGGCGACATTGGTGTGCCTTTGAGTTCGGAGGAAATTATACAGCAAGCGTTTAATCCCCAATTGATGGGAGGCAAACCCGTGTTGCAGAACTACAATGACGATGTACCCGTATGGGCTACACGACAGAATACGTACAATGCCAACGTAGGCGACCTGGGTATTATCCAGGTGCCCAAGGTATCATCGTATCAGCAAGGTGCGCAGAGCGGTACGATCGGTACTGACAATTATAATATCGGTAACCCGACGGGTATGAAACCTCGTTACAGGAAGCAAAACATTGATAGCGAGAACTTTGAGGACATTGCGATTCCCAGTAATTACCTTCCTGTCAAAAAGGTCAGGAGTATTTACAATAGGGTCAACATGGCTGAGAAATCGTGGTGGCATGTGGATGATATGCGCATCGAGCAGGAACGCATTGCAAGGCAAACGGTAGACATAGCCAAGGGAGAGGAAATGACAAGCCACCAACAAAAGAAGCAGGAAGTAGCTTTGGAAGATACACTAGGGCAATTCACACAGTATAAAATGACGCAGTTTACGGGTGTAAAGACATCCAGGTTTATTTAAAATGCCCAAGTGTCACGTACGCGTCAAATCACATTGCAGAGGTAAACAACGTCACAAGAAAAAACATATGGGTAAAGCAAAGAAGCATCGTATGCGTCGAGGTCACAAAATGCCGCTGATATCTGTAGGTATGATCACACGTTAGTTCAATATGTATATATACGTAAAGTTAATAAACAATTTAAAACTATTATATAGTATGCCTAAACGTAGTCGTGAAGATGATCCCTATGCTCGCAATTATGCCACCGGTGCTGGTGAACGTCGCCAACGACGAGTCGTTAACACAACAGAACGATTGCGTGCATCTAATTCTTTACGACCTATAACAAACCGTGATATGTTGCAAATGTACATTGATTATAGAAATGGCAACGAGGACCAACGTCAACAAATTAAAAACAATTACACAGGTGCTTTTGTTTTACCTCAACTCAACCAACGAGGGATACCTATGGATGTTATTAATGAACAGATTGGTGGATTTCTAGGTTATACTTTTAATCCACATAATAACCGTTTAGAAGATCAAAATCTTCCCGAAGAAAGCCTTATGGAAAGAGAAAGACGTAGACACTACGAAAGACGTGATAAACTAGAAGAAAGGGCAAAACAATCTGAATCTAATAGTCTCCTTACTCGACGACTTGATCGTGGTCCTTATAATGAAAAGGATGTTTCCATCCGATTAGAAAAAGACTACAATTTTAATAATCCAAGAGGCTCTCGTAAAATTACATACTTGCGTGTTTTAAATCCATACCAATTAGCTGCTGTTCGACGAGGTGACATGAAGTATTTACCTTCTGATGAATTGAGTCTTTTAGAAGAGAATAATAATGTTCCAAACGATGTTGAACAAGGTCTACGATATTTAGCAAGTGAGGGTAATTCATTTGCTAATTATGGTCCGGAATTAATTAAAAAAAATAGAATGAACGACTATCTAATGAACAAAATGAGAGAAAGCACTCATCGCAGTATGGGTACTGAGATTGGACTTCCAAGAAATGATGATGATGATGAACCACGATTTTCTTTTCAACAAAATAAATACAGACATGAAAAACCTTACATGCATGATTATAATGACAATGATTATTTGGAACTTGGAACCCAAGTAGGCGATCGCGTTTTACCGCAGACTTCACATCATAATGTGAGTCGTCGACTACCTACCCTTTATACCCCTGTTGCACAAGTTGGACAACAACCAAGGCAGAATGCGTTGGACTTGTTCCATACCCTTGCAGCACAACGCAGACACTTGCGCAATTAGACGTGTATATAAGTCTTATGTGTTATAAGCGACTTACAACAATGAGAGTCTTTTCTATGGATGTGGGTCGGGTAGAGCGTATGAATAACCGTATTCACTTTGGTGTATCGACTCAGGTTGTTCCTGCTCCTATTTCTAGTCCTACGCAATTGGCACCGCAGATGGCACCACGACCGTTTTACGAACCCCTCTTTGTACCTCAGGTAGCCATGCCTCAAGTACGGGTAGAAATGAGGCCTGCGTTCCGTAACTATACTACAGCGAATGCATAAATTTGGTCACTATATAAAGATGGTACCTACATACATAATTCAAAATGAGTGATTGCCAAGGTACCGTTGTAGCTCGAGGATCTAACTATGTCCTGCCTACGGCATCATCCAGTATTCTGGGTGGTGTCAAGGTGGGTGGTGGTCTAGCTATCTCTGATGCTGTCTTGAGTGCTACTGGTGTCACTCCTACCGATGCCACGACAACGACCAAGGGTATCGTTCAAATTACCGCAGGCAATGGTCTGGGTGTAGCTAGCGGTGTCCTGAGTCAAGGCAATCTGCAATCGTATGCGACGGTGAATACGCCTCTGACACTGAGCTCAAACACCATCGGTATTGCTACAGCCACTACGTCGACAGCAGGTGCTTTGTCAGCAGCGGACTGGACGACGTTTAATAGTAAGCAAGCTGCGATTACGGGTTCTGCCACAACTATTACAAATACTAACCTTGTGGGAAACAAGGTATTAATTACCAATTCAAGTCAAAAAATTGATACCTCTTCAGTCACTGATACACAATTGGGATATTTATCAACTGCATCAAGTAATATCCAAACGCAAATCGATTCCAAACAAGCGACCATTACAGGTGGAGCTACAACTATCACGTCAACCAATCTTACAAATAATAGAGCTTTAGTTTCTGATGCAACGGGAAAAGTAGCAATCTCTGCTGTAACAGACACTCAGTTGGGGTATTTATCTGGAGCTACTGGTAATATTCAGTCACAAATTAATATTATAAGTGGTGCTGTCAATACTGCTCAAACAAATATTCGTTATTATGGTTCACAGGGACAAACTAGCGCACCCAACGATACTATTTACACTATTATCGGTACTAATAATACAACAACACTTATCAACACAGCATCTAATGGTGCAACTCCATTCAATACAACGAATGGACGGTTTACTGCTCCATTTTCAGGTATGTATCTCATTCATACTTTTTGTAATGGACAAACTGTAGCACCTATATTTAACTTACGACATTATAGAGGAACATCAACTTCTTTCCAACCTTGGGGATCTGGTTTACCTAACACGAATAGTAATGGAAGTATGACATGGGCTTATTATCTTACAGCAAACGATGTTATTATCCTAACACTAGCTAGTGGTGATATACAAAACAGCGATCAAATTTGTTCTTTATCTTTCAAGTTACTAATTTAATTATTTAATCGTAATTCTCAAAATCGTTGTCGGCTATACCTTCCTGGGTACGTAAGGTTTCGTAAAGCAAATCCATATGATGGTTCAACTGGGCTTCGTAATCCTCCTCATCCTCGTCGTCTTCTAATAATTTTAAGACGTCAAACACATCCGCCTCGGCGTGGAAACCCAAGGGTACAGAGTCTGACACGTTCTCCAAGATGCGGCGTCCTCCCAGCGTACCGGGCATACCGTACGTTCCGTTCGGGTTCAATGTGCGGTGCGCATCGGGTACAGACACTATAGTAAACGGCTCCATGTTTTGTTTTTCGTGCGTCGAGTTGAGCACTTCTTGCAAACGCCTCATTTGAGAGAAATCGTATCGTGTAGGATCATTGTCGTAATACATATTGCGGAACGACTGCATGTTGAGCAAGTAGTTAGGTATACCCTTGGCACGTATCTTCTCATGCACCGTATTATTAGGCATGATATACTTGACGCAATATACCTTGGGAGATAAAAAATAGCCCTCGATAATCTTACCACCGCCTAGCTCATCCGATAGCTTGCCTAGCTCCGATCCAATATGGTCTTTCAGCGTATCGCTTTTTGACGAGTGCACAATCAGAGAATCTGTGTCCGTATAGTACATCGAGTTCTCCAAGCTTGTACGCCAGCACGCTTCCAAAGCTGGTTTGCGTCGTTCCTCGTCGATGAGGTCGTAATACGTATTCATGATGATGCGGCTATGCGACAGGATAAACGCACCCAGGTAATGAGGCTTGGTAATCGTCTCTGAATAGTTGAGGCGGTCTCCTGTCATAAACATTTGCTCACCAATGTGTTGATACTCGACGTTAGCATGAGAATCCAAGAACGCTAACCACGTAGCCTTATTGTCCTCGTCGGTATCGTCCATAAACTTGTGGTCTGTAATCTGACGTTTCTGCATCAGCTTGCCATACAAGGCGTTCATAAGCTTCTTAAAGACATCGCGTGCAGCGGGATTATACTTGGGGTCCTTGGATTTCTTGTATACGTCTTGCTCGGCTTTGCGGTTAAAAATGTCCGTAATGTACGACGTAAACAACTCGCCTTGCTCTTGCCATGTGTATGCCGACATCACATCAAACGTATAGCCGTACCGCATACCGATGTAGAGGTCGATACTCGTATAGCACTGACGGATGTTTGTGGCTTCGTTGTCCCATACCGTATGACCCTTGTCGTTTTTTCTTGGAAGAGGAGGGATGACCATATGGTTGGGTACGCTGCGCACGACGACCTCGTAGATACCGATAGGCAGAATAGAGTGAGTACGCACCAAGTCGTTCAAGTACTGCACACCTTGTCCTGTATTCCAATGCTTGAGCTCCCCATACGGAAACTCGATAGACATCATCGAGCTAGGGTACAAAGACACCACATCCCAATCCACCAAGTAATCCTGAATGTCGTCGTAAGCCTTGTTTGCATCGGGAGAGGTATACGCACGCTTGACAAAGTGACATCGACCTCCGTACGTCGACTTGTTGATCATATCGTACAGCGTAGGCTCTGTAGGAAGAGGCAGCTTGACAAGAGGGCTGAGGGTAGAACGCCACATATCGAAAGCAAGCTGACTTAAGGTGATGTAGTACGGTACGTAGATAGAGAATTGGTTCCACGTCTCGCGAATAAACTTGATAGTCAGTTCCTTGAGACATTGCACATCAATCTCTAAGTACTTTTCGCATTCTTGCATATAGTCAAAGTCCACAACGTCCTTGACCCACTCGCGGTACTGAGGTCGCATACGCTCCGGATAAAACTCCTCTCCCAACGGAGGACCTCGGTATAACAGGTCTTCCCATTTGCGGGCGTACAAATGAGGAAATATGGACTTGCGTACCTTGATGCCGTAGGACTCGCAGTTCGAGTCTAGCGATGACGGTCCTAGAAAATTATACATGTCCAACACTTTATGGTTCATAAAGTTCAATTGAAGCAAACGTCCCTTGTTCATCAAAAACTCGTTCAGGGGCGTATTGAACGTCAAGGCGTTCTCCAGCAAAAAGTAATGATCAAAGTTGCATCCGTTGTACGAGATAAGCGTCAATGGTATACTCTGCTTTTGCATCTCTTCGAGGTACATCATAAAGGTCTCCATACAGTTCTGACCCGTAAACGAGAAATACTTTTCGCTATCGTTGTGCTTGTGGATGCAGCCCACAGCATATACCTGATGCTTGATGCCATTGAAGAACGTCTCGAAATCAAAGAAAAGCAAGTTCTCAAAGAGGTTAGAGTCGTTGATGTTTTCGTTTTGGATGATACGCTTGTCAAAGTACGATAGGTGCTTTTTGACGATTTGCTGGTAGTACTGCACCTTCTGAGGACGGCATATATGCTTTTCGATCTTGACAATGTTGCGGTCCCCACACGTACTGCATGAAAACTGCTGTAGGCTTTTGCGCATCAGCACAAAGAAGTGCTCTCTGAACAGCACAAGCTCCAAAGGCTTGGTATCGCGTACCACTACACGTTGTCCATCCACGAGCATGCGCTCTTCGTTATAGCTTGTCGGCTTGATAAAGGCGATTTCGTTCAAGTTCTCATCCGTAATAAGGATAGCGCGATGCAGGACAAGGTCGACGAATGTGGCTATGTGCTTTAGGTCAATCAGACACTTGGATGCAGCACCGATGATCTTACGCCACGAGTCGACGCGGTCCCCTACGATGTGAGAAATGTACTTGGAACGTAGCGACTTGTTTTCGTGTAGCACAATGTATTTGATGCAAGCGAAGAAGCAATTATTGTTTTTGACGTTTGGACACCACACGACCAAGTTGTTCAAGTCGATCACGAGACCATGCGAGTTGCCCTTAACCGTACGCTTTGTTTCCAGATGAACAGACCGCGGATCGCATATCAAGTCCATGATGCGTTCACGACATCCACCCTGAGGTAAGTCCACGTTAGGGTTTTGGATTAAAGGATTTTGATACACCTGATGTAAATGAGCGTTACCAGCTATTGCCCTTGCTTGTCCTATGTTTCTGATAAAGTTGCCTTGGTTTTGAGACACTGCAGGAGGTCTGAATCGCAAACGGCGGTTTTCTTGAATGCTGACAAATCGATTGGGTAGCCTTGCGTCACCAACGACGTTAAAGCGAATAGACAAGAGAGTACAACCCGTATCAGCCGTGATAGGGAAATCAGACCCTTCGTTGACTGCAGGAGCGAGATTAAAGTCTTGAACGTCTCTGCCAAAAGAAGCCCAGTCCCTTAATTGAAGAGTCATCACACGCCAACGATTTCGATTATCGACAATTTTGTGCAGTGTAAAACGCACAGTGATTTCATTGATAAGTTCAGCGTAGGGGACTTCGTTGGTTGTCATACTCAGTCCTTCAGCGATAACGTCACCTGGTACACCAGCGAGAAAAAGGTAAGCTTGCAGGTGACACAAAATAAAGAAGCGGATGCGAGACCTCATCGCTCTATCGCGAGCATCGTCGACGTTGAACAAATACACGGGCTGACCAGGTTGGACATCAGGTCCCACATCAGGTGCAATGACGAGACGCACAACCGGAATCACACCGAACGTTTCAATCCGAATGTTTGTCCACTCTGACAAAGGACGAGGAACAACAGCGGTCAAAGGGATGACATGACAACGAGCGTACACAGTGGGACCATTGATAAGCAATGCTTGCAACGTGTAATCGTACACAACAGGTGCAGGTCTGCGACCTCGACGAACAACAGCAGGAGCAGGTTGTTGAACGACGCGTTCACCGCGACGGCGACGAGCAGCAGCATCGGTAGCGTATTGACGGCGATAAGGATCCATGGTTCAGAAGACTGAATGAAAAAAAATCAGTGGATCAAAAATACACGTGAGAATCAAGGCACGTGGAAAATCAAGGCACGTGGGAATTGAAGACTGAACTGTTCTTATAAGGGCTGAATTCATTCATTTGAACATGGATTCTATCAGTGAAGAAGATGAATATGAAACCAGGGTCGTTGTCACAGACAGTGAAGCTGATGACGACGAGGACAGCGAAACGAGTAGTAATTACAGCGACGTGTATGCCCTCGATTATGACGAACCACCGTGTGACTATTGCGGTGAAAAGTACCACCCCGATGTATGCTGCATTTGTGATCAAGTACCCGAACACGATGCGTATCACTGTCCGTACGTAGAATAATCCATAAAAAATGATCATAATCAGATTATTATCATCACTTAGGCACGTGGGCATTCTTGTGAAAGTTGCGTCACTTTTTTGTTAATAATCATCTTCTTCTCTTT
>Ga0181356_1000317_pt1 | contig 20342 bp, 20 predicted proteins | sample Fa13VDMM110SN_FD_130104 | JGI IMG/M metagenome (GOLD analysis project Ga0181356, IMG submission 130104) | Freshwater viral communities from Lake Michigan, USA - Fa13.VD.MM110.S.N | ecosystem: Environmental > Aquatic > Freshwater > Lake | place: USA: Michigan | collected 2013-09-24 | reverse complement strand
GGTAACTCTTTGCTATCAACAGGATTTAAATTAGCTTGAATACTATTGTAAGTATCAGCTATTTTATCTATGCTTTTATCTAAAGTAACTTTAGTTTTAGCTCTGTCTTTTTCTCTTTTTTCTAATTCTTCAGGTGATAATATTGAATCATCTTTTCTAAAAGTTGATTGGAATTGGCCTGAAGATAATAAGTCTGAGAAGTATTCTTTTAATTTATTTTGAGTTAACGCTTGGTTAAATTCTTTAATATATTGAGTTTCTTCATCTGTTAAAGAAGGAACTGTAGTAATAATAAAATTATCACCAAATATATTTTTATAGTCTTCTAATAAATTATAAACATTAACCCATGTTCCTAAAACACCAACTGCTGGTACTTTACGTTCACGTTTATAGTTTCTTAAAAATGATACTATAGGATGAGCGTAAACCATTATCATCATGGTTTCATACCCATTAGCGTTTAATTCATCTAATGTGGGTTGTAATGTAGATAAATTAGAAGCTGTAGTATCGTAAATAAGATTTTGCTTATTTGCTATAGCATTTGGTAAATCTTGTTTTCTTATTTGAGATGAGGCAGCAGACAAATTACCATACATTGGAGAATCTTTATCTTCAACATATTTGTCAGCATTCAAATCAATAAAATCTTTAAGTATTGGTTGTAAAGACTTTAGTACTGTTGATTTACCAACTGATGCTCCTCCAGCCATTATGATGGCTTTTGGTTTGCCTGTAATTTCTTTTAATAAATCAGTTAGTTTGATCATCTATATAAATATAATGCAGAATGTTGGCCAAGCCAAGCTTCTTTATTATAAATATTAGATATCTTCCCGTTTCGCAGTGGTTCGGAACGACTCAAATGAAGGAGATGATGTTGGATTTTCTAAATCAAATAACTTACGTACTGTCTTGAATATTTCAATGTTTTCTTCAAATGTACGTTCTGGTTCGACTATTTCCCATCCTTTACCTTGCATTTTGTCTTTTTTAGGACCACGCTTAGATGATTTTAACCATAGTATTCCATTACGTTGAGCATCTTTTCCATAACACTCTTTATAACATTGAGTGTAAACAGCTGTTTGTAATTCGTATGTAGTCTGGATTTGATTAGAGGTTTTAAAATCTATAACCCACAGCTCATCATTTATCTCACAAACCATATCACAAGTACCTGCTACTTTTAATTCATCCGAGAATAAGTGTACTTCAGTTTCAATAAGTTTAGGTTTATGAGTTTCCCAAAATTCTACAAAACGTAAAAACATTTGCCATACATCTGATTTATATTGTGGGTGACCTGTTTTATCTAAAAATTTCAACTCAGCTCCATTTAAATATTCCTCAATCATTTCATGAACTTGAGTACCTTCTTCAGCTGCTTTTTTAACAATATATTCAGCTGAATATCCTACTTTCTTAAGCCAATCTTCAAAAAATTTACCTTTTGGATAATAACTTAACACATAAGTAACAGATGGATAATAATTACCGTTTCGTCTATAAAATCTAGAGTCGGGTAATGTAATTTGTTTATGGTCGTCAGATATCTCTAAAATTCGATCATAGGAGTGTTTGATTGTACTCATACTAGTTCTAGTTTTTTCTCAAATAAGTTTGAGAATGTTAATGGTTGGGTTGTTTGAATTAACTTAGTGAAGTTTTCAAAACCCATTTCACTTGGGTCTTTATCTTTTAACTCTACTAAATAAACCTCTTTTCCTTCATTTAATAAATCCTCACAAAATGAAAGAGCCTGTTTAATAGCATCTTTATCTAATGCTATATATATTTTTTGTACTTGTGAAGTAACAAGTTTTTTCTTTAATTTGTCCTGGATGTTTTTCCCTAATAATGGTATTACATTACGTTTAATAGCCATCATATCAAATGGACCTTCACATAAGATGATAGGTACATTCCAATTTATAAAAAATTCAAATGGAACAATATTTCTTGATACATTTGGATTCTTATATTTGGATCTAGAAAATTCTTCAAATCCTCTAGATGTAAAATAATTTAAATTACCTTTTTCATCATATGAAGGTATAATAACCATATTAGCATAATGTCCATGTTCACAATAGCCAATATTATATTTTAGGATATCATATTTGGTAATACCACGGCGTTTTAGGTAAGCTAAAGCGCGTCTACCAATGAGATTATTAGCAGTTACATCAATTAATGGAATAAATTCTTCAGGTAGTTTAACCTGCTCTAAATTAACATCTGTGTGTTCTGATTTAGAAGTACCTACTAGAGAATGTAATGCTTGAAGTTTATCAGGTGTAGTTTCTAAATGTTTAAATAAACGTGATAATTTTCTACCTTTAGTATTACATACCCAACAATGCCATGGATTGTCACCTTTAGCATTAGTATCCATGTTTACTTCAAGTTTAGGCTTATGATGTTTACAAAACGGACAAGTATACGCCCGATTATTTTTAGAGGTATTTTTACCTTTACCTAAAACAGAATCTACTAAAGTTACTAACAACTGGTTCACCATACATTATAATGTATGAAGGAGAGCATTGGGGGCAAAGTCTTTTTTGAAAAACTTTCCTAATACATTGTCATTGTAACTATTTACAAATAAAACATTACATTTGCATTGGTAGGCAGTTTCCCAATAAGTTAGTTCTTTTTTGGTTTTTACTAATTTAATAATTTGTCTAGTAAATGCTAAGTTACCATTTAATTTTATTTCTTCTAATATTTCTTTATTAGAACCCCAATATGTAGCCCAATCAGATTCTTTTTGTACTCTTTTAGTAGTTGCTTTTCTACCAGGACCTGATTGTTCAGCTAGTTCTTTTTTGGTTAATTTTTTCTTTATATTATGATAAAGACTTTTTTTACCAATGTAAAATTTACCTGTTATTGTGTTTTTAATTTCATAGATGAAACCAAAACAATCTTGTGGGAAATCATCTATTGTTTTAAATTCTTTGACTTCTACATTTTCATACCAAAACCAATTATTCATATTTAAAAATTTAAAGTAACACTTGTTAGTAATTCTGTTTCAAAAGTTTTCTTAAATGGTTTAGGTAATTTAGCATTAGCCATTAATACACCATCATCATTATATAGTCCTATAGAAGTAATATAAGTTTGAGGATGATAATCAAATGATTTAAACCATAAATCTCCAGTACTACCTGAGATAAAGCTAGGATTCATTGAATAATTATATTCATTATTTCTAGCTCTTATAAAAACTTGAATTGTAGGTGTAGCATCTTGAGTACGGAGAGTAAATGGAGAACTAACACTAGCTCCTAAAATTAAACCAACATCTGGGAGAAAAAGACCAGACACACCTGTTCCTGAACCGTAAGTAAATCCTCCTCCAGGTAAGACAGTTCCAGTAACTAAATTATAAGCCCTTCCACAATTTAATATTCTAGGGGGATTTATTTTACTATCATCTGTAAGAGTACCTATACGTAAACTTCCAGGTAATAGAGCTGATTTATAGCTTCCTCTAGCTATAGATATAACTGTAAAACCAGTTTGGGCACCACCACCCCAGGTGATAGGGGTATTTTTACAGCCAGTAACAATGTTTTGTATTGCTCCTAATCCTCTCTCACTGCTAACAGTAGTTTCACTAAATTGGAGATTTCCTGCTCCAAGAGTATAGTTAGTTATACTCATACCTCCGTTTGAAAATGAATCTGTTCCAAATGATGGAGAATCTTCATCATCATCAATAAAAGTACCATCAGCATTTTTCCAGCAATTATTAGTAACTATTTCATTGCTAAAAACAAAATCACTAGGGGCTATTCTTTGTAGGGGCATATTATCTATCTAAACTTACAATTATACTCATATCAGTTGTTCTACTTGTAGGTATAGGTAAAGCTAATTTTCCTACAGCTAAACATATATTATTAGAATCATATAAACCTACAGCTGTCACATATGGAGCAAAACCTGGGTTGTTGGCAACATAGTCTTCAACAACTCCTCCTAAATCAGTAGGTTCACCATTAGCTGAAACAGGATTAGTAGGTCTGGTTGTTTTTAAAATTGTTGGGTTACATGAATAGTTAAATTCATCAGGTCTGATGGTACATTTATATTGTGTTTCATAAATAATTTTAGTAGATCTAAAAGTAGCTTGACCGCCGTTTCTACCATCAGTAAAGATTATTATACCATGAGAGTAAATAACTCTACCAACTATAGGACCATTTATATCATTATTACCTCTCATATTTCCTTCCCCATCATCACTTGCTCCATCACAAGTAACACTTCCTGGTTTTATATAGTCTCCAAATTCAGCTTTAGGAATACTAACTACAGATATTTCTGCTCCAGATCCAGTAGGAAAATTCATAGGAGCATAAAGCCCACTTTGAATAAAATTATCATATCTTCTAACATTTAATGGAGTATTAAAAGTAGCTTCAGGGTTAGGTAAGCTATTACTATAGTATAGTTGTTTAGCAGAAGTATATACTAAAGAAGCTGATGGGAATGGGGCGTCATTTTCCTCATCATCTTCATCACCATAAGGCACATTTTTTCCTTTAAGTGCGGTACCACCAAATATAGTGCCACTATAGGCTGTTAAAGGAGATATAATAATATCTTGGCCAGTTAATGATTTGAAAGCACCCATTCATTTAAAAATCTAATTTAACACGAATTAAAGCTTCTTTAGTGAAGTCTTTCTTAATTGGTTTTGATAATTTAGCTACAGCTAATAATTCATTACTATCATTATATAAACCTACTGTTGTAATAAACACCTGAGGATTTTGAGCTAAATCTGGGTATAAAACAGTACCACCACTGCCTGATCTAAAGAATGTTGGGTTACAAGAGTAGTTAAATTCAGCATTTCTGGCTCTTATAAAAGCAAAATTAGATGTGACTGATTCTTGGGAATTCATATAGAATTCTCCAATTTGACTTAAAAATGTTGATGGATTATCACCATCAGTATTAGATCCGGCTGATGGTGTTATTCCACAAGCAAAGGGATTGAAAATAATAGTACCAATGTCTGGGAGTAAGTATCCGTATACTCCTTTAGCCGCATCTGCAGCTGGCATTTTACCATCACCAAAACTTCCAGAACCTAATTTATATACTCTACCGCAATTGAAATAGTCTACAACTGTTGATATAGCACTGTTATCTGTTATCTGATCACCAATTATTCCTGCTAAATTAAGACTACCAGGCAATAAAGCTTGTCTATAATTAGCTCTATTAAAAACTATAGCAAAAAAATCTTTTGAAATATAACCACCAAAATTAAAATCAGAATTTTCATCTTCCCCGTAAATTATATTTCTAAATTGTCCATAAACTGTTTTAGTAGGTGATAAACCAGGAGAACCAGCAAAATAAAATAATGATCCAGATCCATCTTTATGGCCGTATGTTACAGCAAATTGTACTTTACCATCAACTAAAGCATTTCTAAAATATCTACCACTATCACTTTCAGCTTGAGCAGGATCTTCACTCACACTATCTATATAAGCTGAAGATGTATCTGACCATACTGGTGCTGTTATTGAGTCAGTACTAATAAGAAAATCTTGAGAATCAAATCTTTTAAACATATTAAATATTTTTTATTAGCTATTGCTATTTTTATTAATTAAAACAGGAACTGTAGCTCTAGCTCCACTATCTCTACCTATTACTGTTAATGAGGTAGCTAATTGGTTAATACCAGAAGGGAATATAGAGTTAACAGTTGTAGCTGTTAAATTAATAGTAGTACCAATAACTGTTTTAGAAATTTGAGCACCAACTGTACCTGTGGAATTTAGATTAGCAGCATTAGCTGTATTAATGCCAACACCATTAACTGTGTTAAATAATCTAACATCAGAAATTGTAGCTACATAACCTGATGATTCATATGTTTGGGTACCACCTAAGTAATTTAAAGTATTTGGGGTAATAGCAACAGAAGATCCTTGACCTAAAGATATAACACTAACACCTAAGTCTACAACAGGGATTTTAGAGGAACCTCTTGGAAGAGTAGTTAGTAAATATTTCATTGCTTGTGTCTCATCAGGAAATGCTTCTAACAAAGGCATATTTTCAATTGCAGATCCGTAAAAAGCAGATCCTCGAGGATCAGTTGGATCATAACTAGTGTAATCAATTTCATCATCCGCCAAAGCAAATTGTGTAATTCTAAAAGAACCATCACCTCTAGCTAAAGCTTCTCTACCAGCTCTTGTTAAAATAGCGTCTACTGTAACGATTGAATTATTAAGATATCCCATTTTTTATATAGATTATTTTATTATAAATATTATTGAATTATTTCTCTATCAGTTAAATTTGTAATTATTTGATTGTAATTATTAACTAATTCTTGAGAGATATATTGAGGTTGAATGATTCCAGAATATGGACCACCAGGTACATCTTTTTTAACTTTAAGAACAATATAAGTACCATCATTAAGTATCCTATATATGTTGAAATGATTGATAGGTATACTACTAGATCCTGTTGGAAATTTACTTAAAGCAGGAAATAGTTTAAAAGTTATTAAATCACTATATTCTATATATGACCCAGATAAAAAATTATTAAATGGTCCTACACCTATAATTCTATAGACATTATTTTCATTATATCCAAATCTAATATAGTCTCCAGGTTGAATACTTCCAAAAGGAATAGTTATAGGAGAATAATTCATTAAAGCACTAGCTGTTGGTAAAAATTGAAGAGGATTTAATTCAAATACAGAAGAAGCTGTTGGGTTTAAAACTAATAATGAATAAGATCCATTAGGATATAAAATATTACTACCACTAAAAGAAGAAGAAAAATTTAAAGAAGCTGTAAAATATGGGGCATATATAGTATTAACTCCAAGAATTTCATCAATAGATTCTGTAGTTCCAGCTGGGGATTGTTGTTCAACAACAACTTTGGTTTCTGTGATACCATTACCTGGGGAACTACCAGCAATAACTGGGCCGTAAGCATGATCAAGAGGTGGGGCACCAAATAAGCCTGGGAAAGAGGTGTTACCATACACTCTAACTTCAAAGTTATCATTAGTATTCCAATCTTGAATCCATGGAGTTTGAAAAATTCGGTAACCAATATTACCATTCACATACACATTTGGGATTTCCATAGGACCAGATTGAGCTATAATATTTCCATTTTGATATAATCTAATAGTACATCTTAATTGATCTTCAATAGCATCCATTTGAGCACGTGATGGTAATGATACACCAGGACCAGGGGTTATTGGGAAACGATATTGATCATAATAATAAAATAAACATAAAGAAATATTAAATCTAATTCTAGTATTAGAATCAATACTAGAAGATAATATTACAAATCTACCTGTTGTATCATTAGCATTTGTACTCCAACTAGCAGTGCTAAAAGAACTAGTTAGATTAAAAAACACTCTTTTTTCTTCACTTCCATCAGGATCTGGGGATCCTGATCCAAAGTAATTTATATATTTACCTACAGCTCCTAAATAAGTCCATGTTCTTTCACCAGGAGCAATATCAGGATTATTGTTAGCTGGAGCTACATATCTATATGTTAAATTTAAGTTAGCTACTTCTCCTAAAGAAACACCTTCTCCAAAGCTCATAGTATTAATAAAGTTATCATTTAATATTCCAATCTCAGTCACAGCTATATTAGCTAATCTACCTACATGGGTTATTTCATGAAGACCACCTATACATTCTCCTACAGGTATATCCACCTCTATAGGATTAGGTTCTATTAGTTTAACAAAAGCTTTTTTTCCTTTACCTGATTCATAATTATCAAGTAAATTCCATAAAGCATTAGATTGATCTCTATTTGTTAAATCAGGTTCAGGATTTACAACATTTCCTTTATCATCAACTATATATTTAATAAAATATGCTGTGTGATCAATAATTTCAGGACCCATACCTCCTATACCATCAAAATAAGCAAAATATGTTTGATTTTGCTCTGCTACAGCTTCATCAGGAAATGTACCATAATCAAATCCTGGAGTAAGAGGGTTTTGAGGGGTTTCTTTACCACCATATGGTGATGTATCAAATTTACCAGCTTGATTAGCAGGACTATTTGGGTTTGGGGATGTTGGTGATGTATTGGGTCTTGTAAAACGAGTATTTAAAGCCATAATAACTTATTTTTTAAAAAGGAACATTAAAATCACGTGAACTAACTCTTGATCCATTATATCTAATATTAGACCAAGCATATGAAGCATAATTTGAATCTTGTACAGCGGCTCTATCAGCTGTACCATTTATTATATTAAAGAAATTAACAGGTGTATTTATACCTCCTATCCATCCATAATCTACATCCATAAATCTTGATGAGAATTGAGAAAAATCAGCATAACCATAAGTAACATCATAATCTGAGGAAACAAAACCTTCAACTCCGGGATTAAAATAAGCGATAGGTTCAAAACCACCATCAATATCTGTTGGATTAGTTTCTACTTGATATAAAAAATAACTAGGTTTTTGAATTGTACTTGTAATATTGTAAGTCACAGGAGAACCACCAATTGGTTTAACAGTCACAGACTGTAAATTAAGTAATATACTAGTTAGATCATTACCATTTTGATCAGTTGTAGATATCTTTATTAATTTAGCCCCAGGTGTTTGTGGAATACCATAATTTAAGATAGGCATATTTTTAGTTTTTTATATTTATAATCTTAGTCTTTCATCAGTATCTGTTCTTCCACTTCCTCCTACACCTAAGCCGCCACCTGAACCACCACCAGATGAACCATCTCTATCTGTTGTATCTGGTAGAGGAGGTAGTGCTACTGATGGTTTAACAACAGGAGTACTAGTTGTACCTAATGTTGGAGTGGCTCCAGGACCTAAAAGATCATTAGCAGAAGTCCATAACAATTCATCCTGGTCATACCATATTTGTATTAGTCCTGTAGAAGGGCCACTGCTTAAAAACGAAGATGAAGGTCCATTTTGAACTATAACACTATATACAAATGCGCCATTACCAGGATATTTAGCTAAGTTTTGAGGATTACCTTCTCCAGTTATAGCTACAAAAGCAGAATTAGGTAATTCTCCATTATAAAATTCAGATTGATCACTATGATATGAACTAGTATATCCTAAAGGTGTAGGTATTTGTTCATACCAAAATTGACTATTTGAAGGATTAGTTAAAGTATTATATGGGTCAAAAGAACCACCTGTACCACCTTCAACTGTTTCTGAAGGGGTATAAGTACCGGTATATGAACTACTATCTACATATGCTCTAGGAGCATCATGTTTACTTCTGTTTAGTAAATGTTGTTTAATAACAATTCCTGATTTAAGATTTGTTTTAGCAGGAACAAAATCTTTAATCATTAAGAATAATGAATTATCAAATTGCTTTATAACATTTAAATAATTTGAAAGATTATATCTATTACTTAATAATATATTAGATGGAGAAGATAAACGAGAGTAATAAGAAGAATAATTGTTAAAATCATATATAGGATTAGCTATATACAAACCTATATCAAAAGGTGCTGAGGATTGGATATAGGTATCAATATCATTTTGGGGTGAAAAAGCAATTTCTATTGTGTTAACACTAGGGGCTAGACTTCTTTTAAAATTATAATTATACCAAGGTTCTTGAAATATACTTTTAACTGTTGATAATACTAATGGTTTATAAGTATTGTCTCCATCTAAAGTAACTATAGGAACCATAGTAGAATAAGTCTTATTAAAATCATCAATTTCTAATGATTGATAAATTTCTATGTTATCAGGAACAATATCTCTAATACCTGTTACAGATAAAGGACCAAAAGATGGATTATTAGGACCACTATATTTACCACCAAATTCACTTATAGTTAACACAGTATTGGGAATACCAAACATACTAATAATATTTTGTAAACCAGCTACTGTTCCTTTAGATTTTAATAAATAAGGTAAATTATGATAAATACGTTTATACATCTCCTTATTAACATCATCTAAAGGTATTTCTAAAGATTCTTGAGAAACAGATATATAATCATTAACAATTGGAGAATTAGCTTCTCGTAATTTATTGTCTGGGTTGTAGCCTATAAAAGCATTAAATAAATCAATTGAGGAGAAATTGTTTTGGTAAACATTTAATCCAAATGATCTAACAGCATCAGCTACTAAATCTTTAGAAATACCATAATTTAAACGATTATCTCCATTATAACGATTTGTAACATCTTTATAATAAATCCATATGTTATCATATTGTTGACCCATCATATCAACAAAAACTTTATAAGGATCATTTTGAGGATCTTCTCTTAAATAATCAGGTATAGTATTAATTAAATAATCTTTATTATTTTCATCATAAAATGAAGCACTCATTATTGAAGATGAATACCAATTATTAACTACAGTTGATCCCCAGGGTCGTAACACATATGGAGGAGTTGTAGTAAGTTTAGGATATGTTGTTGATCCAGATTCAAAATAAAGATAGTACTCAAATCCATCAAAATTTTTAATAGTATCATTAATTTTATTATTTAAGTATAAAATATTAGATTCTACTAAAGGTGTTGAACCAGCTGTTTTAAGTGCATCTATATCCGCATAATATTTTTTAATTAATTGAACTTTATAAGCAAAGTTTTCAACTCTAGATTTAGCTGAGGAGAAATGTATGAAGTTTTCAAAATTAGAATAATCAATACTTATATTAATTCCTTTATCAGCTAAATATGAATTTATTTGTTGATATGAAGATACTAAACTAGATGTTATTAATTGTTCATAACTAATAGGTTGAGTTGAATTATTAGTTCTATCTTTTATAGGAACATTAAAATTAGCGCTTTTAATAGTTGGGTTATATACTTTTGGTACAATAACTTCAGGTTGGAATTGAACATTAAAAGCTAAAGGATCAGCAGGTTGAGTTACAATCCATAAAGGTTCTCTTAATTGAACTTGAGGAGGAAGAGGTTCATACAGATTAACTAATAATTCATATTTAGCTTTTGTATTATCAAGAATAATATTATTAGCTATAACTAAATTATTACTACCAAAATTTAAATAAAAATCCTGGAAGTAACCTTTATTAGGTCTATTTTTAAATTCAGTAAGAAGATTTAATAAATCATCATTACCTATAAAATTATTTACTAATCTTACTTCAGTTCTATCTGGGGATATTTCTTTAAGAAGATATGATCTATTATCATAAGATGAACTTAATTCATTTCTTAAAAATCTATATATAATATTAAAGCTACCTCCACTAAATCCTTTACTACGTAATGTTTTTTCAGGATCAACTTCAACTTTATATGTGACACCATCAGCTGAAGTATATCCAGCAGGGATAAGACCTTGGAAATTTTGATCAGTGATTTGAAATAAACCATCAGGAGAAGCAATAGTACATTCAGTATATTCTCCTTTACTTCCATCATTACCCCAAGCTGAATCAACTACTTCAGAAGGAATAGAAGATAAATCCTGAGGGGTATAAGTCTGGATTTCAAAAGTTATTGGGTTTATTTCGTTTATTATAGTAGCCATTAGTTGATATTCAGCATAACACTAGAAGTGTTTTGGGTTTGGAGTTTAGCTAGTTGTTGGTTTAAATCTAAATTTTGTTGTTGTAATTCTAAATTCTGTTGTCTTAATTCTGTTATTTCATCTAATAAAGCTTGTATGTCTTCATTCCCTTGCTCAAATCCAGCATAATCACCACTAGTTTGAGCTATATATCTATGAGAATTAGTATCTCCTTCTGTAGGTATATCATAAAAAATAGCGTCATATAAGTCAAAAAATTCAGATACACTTATAGTATCCTCTAAAGGAGGAGTTGGAGATGATACTTGTGATAATGAAATATCAATAGCATTCTCATAAGCCTCTTTTTTAAAAACTGTTCTATTTAAAGGATATTCAGCCATTAATTATTTTAAAATAATAATCATTATCAAAAACTATTGTTGATCCATTTATAATACTTTTAATAAGTATTTTATAATATCTTTCAGGTTCTAAACCATTCATATATAATGTAAAATAACTACTCTGGTTATCAGCACTTAATTGAGTATATTGGTCATCAAAATCTATGACAACTTCATTAGTATCCAAGTCTTTTATAGAATAATATGATGACGTTGGAAGATAATAATTTTTTGTAAAATAGGAAGCTGTTTGAAAGGATCTTGCTGGGTAAGTTGGTCTACTATTAACTCTAAATTTGTTTATACTTTCAGGATAAAAAATACCTGGATTTTCATCAAGTGCTACAGTAGCATTAGTAGTAGTTAATATAGTATTAGTAGAAGATCCTGTATTGAAGATATAATCTCTCCATCTAAATTCAAGTTGAGGAGGATATATAGTATGAGTGTCTCTAGAGAAAAATTGCATTTTATTCTCATAACTTTCATTATAAATAAATTCAACAGCTTGTTTAGCTATAAATCCATTATTAACTATTAATCCACTATACCATGCTTTAACCATATTAGTGATATTAGTGTTAATATCACCAGAATCAGCATATGTAAAACTTTGAGTTGAAAATATAGGTAATACTGTTGTATTTGAAGAACTATAATACCAATTACCTCCACCCAAAGTACCACTATATGAAGCAGTAACATTAGCTGGAAAACCAGCTATTATCCAAGCATTACTACCAGAATATGATCTCCATCCCCAACTTACACCATTTTGATATTCAGGAGAATAATTATATTTTCCTGTACCCATATTCCATGATCCAAAGACTGGGTAGAATTCGAGTTGGGTATCTAAATTTAATCCATTTAATTCAGCTACATATCCTTTAAAATATGCTTTCCAATTAGATCCACTAATTTTATTATTAATAATATCATTTATTTCACTATCAGAGAATTGGACTAAAAATCTGCTAGTTTGAGGTAAAGCAGAAGCATTATTAACTGAAAGAGATGATTCAATTATTTCATCTAAACCTGTATTTCGACTAGGGTATAGAGAATATATAGTAGCATCTTTAGTTGGAAATATCTTATAAACAGCCATTTTTTATTATAAATATAAAAATTAAAAAGATACAGCGCGACCTCTGATGTCACTATCAGGATATTTGACTTCAAAAACCATTGGGTCAACTGAGGGATAAACTACATTACCTGTAGTAGCTCCAGGTATGTCATAAGCCCAGGATGAATATCTACCACCTCCTACTAGGTTAGTGATTCTAACATCTTTAACTGTTTGCACTCCATCTATTCTATCTAAAGTTACAGATACATCTTTTAATAAAATAGGTTCATTCATTTGCCAATTATCAATATTAAAATAATCTTTTAAAACTGTTATACATCTAAATAAAACATCATTACTATTACTATTTGGTAATATAACTATATCAAAATCAACACTAATATTAATAATATATCCATCTTTAATTTTTATAGAATCATTAACCATCCTATATTGAGAAAGATATGTTTTTAAATTTTGTTTTAAAGTAGTTGAAGCATATTTTAATTTTTTATTATCATCATAAGCTAACACATATAAATTTGTAGCTGCTAATGATTCACCTGGGAGTAGGTTTTCTAATTTTTCAGGTTCAGCGTATACTTTAGCTATAGATCCATATTGAGAAGGTAAACTTAAAGCCCTAACAATATAGTCAGCTTGAGTTACTGTTCTTAATTGTGCTCCAAATACACCTAAAGAATTAAACCTTATTTCATCAGGTGAATCTCCATTGGATCCACCAGTAGCAGCAGTTGGATTAGTTAAAGCTAATGAACCTAAAACATCTTCTCTTATATCAGGATCAGGAGCAGATCCAGCAAATGTGACATTACCTGCATCAACAATATTATTAATAGTGTTAGCAGCCGCGTTAGAGGATATTCCACCACCTGTTAAATATCTAACTGTTAAAGTAGTGTTAGAAGGAGCTATACCATATGTACTAGTGAATAAAAAATTAGCTGGGTCAAAAGCAGTTTGTTGAAAAGCATTAATATTTCCAGTTAAACTAGAACCTATATTAGTTGGATTAGGAATCACTTGTTCTTCAACATTTGCTGTTGTTGTACCTGCTCCAAATTGTATTTGAAGAACTGTTGGTGAAATATATCTTGAAACAAATCTTCTAGGGATTTTCTTTAATTGTAGTAAAAATGGTACTTCTCCTGAGTCAGTCTCTGTATTAGCAATACCTTCCATATACATTTCTTGAGCTAGATAAGGTACTTCATACCATTTATTACCATTACTATCTGTTATATCTAATATTTGAATTATACCTGTGCTATTTATTTCTATAGTTTGGAAACGTTGAGGAGATCCAAAAGAAAAATCTTTAGTTTGAACTGTTGCAGATATAACATTACGAGATTTTTTTAATAGAAAATATAAAGGATTACCAGAATTATTAACTGTTAAAATTTTCACATCAGTTGGATCAGAAGGACTAGTGATTGAAAAATCTACAGATTCTTGAAGTAAAAAATTTGAAGTGTTGGAAGATAAAGATGTATTAGCTGCTATTGATAAAGCATAATCATAATCTGGTGTTTCTCCAGTGGCTGGTACTTTTTGATAAAAATCAACGGTTGTTGTAGCTACTCCTGTAACTTTAGGTTTATAACCTAACATATATGCTAAAGAATAAAGATTACTTTCTTGTCTAGCATATTGAGCAAAAGTTTCTTGGATTTGGTTATCAAGATAAAAGGATAGAACATCACCTACATAAGCTGACATTTCCATAAACAGCATCCCAGGAGATGCTGGGGAGAAATCATTTAGGGTGTTTGGGTAATATGTCCGAGCATAATCAACCAAAGCTGCTCTAAAATCACCAAAATCTTTATTTAAATATTTTATATCTCTATTTTCAGCCGCCATTATTATAATATTATTTGAACAGTTTGAGGAGTACCATTATAAACAGATAAATTAAAATCTAATGTAATAGCATTTTCTTCATATGAAGGTGTTAAAGTTAACAAATCTATTGTAACATTAGGGAAATAATTTTGAATATCATTAGTTAATTTAATTTCTAAAGCTCTTAAATTTGCTTCAGTTATATTATCAAATAAAAATGCTCTTAAATTTGATCCAAAATTAGGATTTAAAACACGTTCACCAGTATTAGTTAATAAATAGTTAATTATATTTGATTTAACTTGATCAACAGTAGTGTATGTTGATCTAAACACATCATCAACATTAAAAGGGATAGCTACACCAATGGCTGTTTTACCATTAACTTCTAAAGGATTTTTATTTGCTATTCTAAATGCCATTATTTAGTAGTCATTAATCCCATTATTTGATCTAAACTTACTTCACCACCTGGTAAACTTGAACCTTCACCTGTTGTGCTAACAGGAGGAGGAGTATAAGCATGTTGAGCATGTGATGAATTAGCAGTTATAGTAGCATCAAATTCACTACCAATCATACTACGTAAATTACGTTTAATATCTGGGTTAATGGGTGATGGTTTTGTGGTGTAAGGAATAGGGTTAGTATTCTCATTAATTATAGTTTTAGGAGAACGTACGGCTTCAAGAAGTATATCTTTAATTTCTTCTTGAATTGCTTCACGAACTGCTTCTTTAATTAACTTTTTTAACATATCTGTTTTCATAGTAATAAATATTTAATTATCCAGCATTTAAATCAGGATTTGAATCTATAATAAATTTTAATTGATCTAATAGTACTTGTGGGTCAGAAGCAAATGATGAGTCTGTTTTTAACACAGGAATACCATTTCGAGTTAAAGCTTGAGCAAAACGTTTTGGGTATTTGTTATCACTTAAAGGATCTAAAATTAATTCTAAAGTAAATCCTTTATAAGTATTATTTGTTGACTCTATAGCTGTTACATTACTAACACCTGTTGATTCATTAACAAATAAATTTAATTCATCATTGATTTTTTCAAAAGGTACATTTTGACTTTGAGCACATTCTTGTAGTAAAAAATCTAAACTATTTAATAATCGTAATATAATACCTAACACAGCTCCAAAAGCAGCTAATGTTAAAGTCATAATGTTAACTACTATTCTAGCTTTTTTTAATTGATCTTGAAGTACTCCAGCACCAACTGGTATAGCAGGGGGTGCAGGTAGTGGTAGAACAGTGATGGCTAGAATCCCAACTTGTATGGCTGTAATAGCTATATTAGCACCAATCAATATTTTAGACATAGTGGTCACAGCTTTATACAGATTATTTATTTGCTTAACAAGTTTATTTCTTTTATTTATAAGTTTTAATATTTCATCTTGTTTAGGACATAGAATTTGATCTTTTATTTTATCTAAAGAAGCTTTAGCTAATACAGCTTGAACAACAGCTACACCAAAAGGTATTAATAATTTAATAATAAAAGGTATTAACTTTTTTTTAGCTTTTTCTTTTTGAATACTAACTCTAACTGCTAATTTAGCTGAGGCTGGTAGTTCTTGTTTGTTTTTTTCTTCATCTTGGGCTCTTTCAAGTTTATTAACCTCATCAATAATAGGTTGAGTTAAAGGTTGAATAATCTCTTCAGGTTTAGGAGCGGCAAAAAGTGTTTTTCTAATATTAATAATAGAAGCACCCCTATATTTAGGATCATTGGCTTTTAAAGCATAATTAGTAGCTTTAGTTTTAGCTACATTTTGATCAGAACTTTTAAAAATCTCATTCCCTACTCTATACTCATATGGTGGTTCAACTTCAGGAGTTGAGACTTTAATTACTTCTAAGGGAGAAATAGTAGATGGATATTGAGTAGTAATTTGAGGATTTGAAATATTATCAGTTTTATATCCTTGTCTAAAAAATATAATATTAACTGATTTAAGATCAATTTGAGTTCTTGGGTAAATTATACTCCATTCTCCTTTATCATTAGTGACAACATTATCAGCTATAGGTTCAATAACACCATTATACTCTGTATTAATTCCTGGAGTTTGAGTAAAAGTAATATTCACTCCAACCATTGGTTTTTTTTCTTCATCAACAACTACTCCACTAATAATTAAATTATTAGCTACAGCAGAGTTAGTATTAATTGATTCATTAGGTCCACTAGTACCTGAGCTGCTATCATTAACTCCAACAGATACTAATGAAAAAATACTTGATGGTATAGGTAAATTAATTGGCATTACTTTTTAGTTTTAACAGTTTTTGATAATAAAGGACTAGAAGTAATTTCCCCAATAAGTTTTTTTAAACTTTCAGCCTCACCTATAAGACGTGGACCTTCAGCTAATAAAGAAGGTACAGGAAATGGTCCAGCAGCAGCTGTACTCATAGCTTGTCCTATACCTGTTAAAGCGTTTGAAATATTAGTTAAAACTTGAATTAAATTTTCACCTAAAACAACAGATTGAATTTCAGACCCAACATATCCTTCAGTACCTTGAGCTAAACCTAAATATATTTTAGGAGATAAAATTATAGTTTTATCTGCTTTTAATCCAATTTGATTACCAGTATCAAAATTAATAGATGACCCAGCTGAGAGATGGACTGATTTATCAGCACTTAAAATAATATGATCATTTTTAGCATTAAAAACTAATCTACCTGAGTTAAGAATGATTTGGTTTCCTGAGAATTGGTTAGCAGGTGTTGGAGATTCTGTTAATCCTTCATATGAACCATATAATTCATTTCGTAATGTTAAAGGAATCTTTTGTGTTGATGTTAAATAAATAGAAGATTGATCATTATTTATATCTTCAAGACATGGTACCCATGATTCGTTAGTTCCTTCAACATTAGTTTGAGTGAATGATTGTCCATTTTTTAATATCATTATTGGACTACCATTATTACCAATTGATGACCAATTATTTCCATTAGGAGCATTATTGACAGTAGCACCTAATCTAATAGAGTTTCCATACCTACCTTCATAAATTATATCACCCTCATAAGGTAAAAGAGGAAAAATATCTAAAACATTACTTTCATTAAATGTATTTCCCAACTTAATTTCAGTGCTTTGATCTGTTACTCTTCTAAAAGAACCAGCTGTAACAGTTTGATAATCTTTTTGTTGTTCAGGTGGTAATATATCTGCTGATGGTAAAGCATTATGGATTTGACTATTCCATAAATTTAAAGGAGGAAGATAATATGGAGACACAGATGTAGTGTTTTCAAGTATATTAGTATCTGATAAGTAAAGAAGAGTAACTAACTCATTTATTAATGGGTATTGTTTTATATTAGATAATAAAGGATAAGCAGCTATTAATTTAGTAGATGGAGAAAAAATAGGATTTTGAGTTGATTCAAAAAATATAGTACCAACACCATTCCATTGTCCGTATTGGTTAAATAAAGGATGAGAACTATCTAATATAATATCTTTAACTCTAACAGTATTAGATGAACCAGCTGACCCACCTGCTTTATCAGCAAGCATAGTAGTATAATTACCAATCTTACGATTCAGCCTCCATTTCTCATCTTTCATTACTCATCTCCTTCTTTAAATTTATCTATTTCAGCAAGTAATTGAGCTTTTTCTTCTTCAGAGATACCAAAACCACCTTCAGCAGTTCCATTATTACTCATAATACGTTGAACAATAGTAGCCATTTTAATTAATTGCTCATCATTTTTAACACTTATTTCTAAGTATTCTTTAATTAAAGGAACAATTAAGGTAGCATCTCCTATCTCGTTTACTAGTGGTTTTAACTCTGATATTAAAGCAGAGATTTGTTTTTCTTTTTTCTTTTGATTATTATATATCTCTTCTAAAATATCAGAAAATTTCTTACCACCAAATACTACATTATCTAAACCATTCATGGTACGTGTTTAACAATAAATATGATTATGGGAAATTTGTATAACCATTTTCCAAATAAAAATAATAATGTTCTTTAAACATATCATATAATTTATTTGCTATTTTAGTGATTTTAGGAGTTTTAACATCAATTATTTCTCGGATGTATATATACAGTGCTTTTTTATTAAAGATTTCTATACTTTCTCTTTTACGGAATAATTCTAGAATAGCGTCTGCTATTTTAGCATCACTTTCTTTAGGAAAAAGAGTATATATATTTTTAGAACAATACCCTGTAAATTCATCTATAAACAAAGAAAGTTTATCTATAGGATCATCTGATAGTGAGTAGCTATATTTTTCATCAGATTCAAGTTCTTCAATTGGGGCTTTATCTACTCGTTTCTTATAATTTTTAGTGTTTGAGATAATTAAATAGCGCTTAGCAATTGTACCAAAATACGAATATGCTTTAGCTCCTCGACTTGGATCAAATAAATGAATTTTAGAAAGTAAAAATGAAATTACTTCATGTTGTAAATCTTCAATATTACTTACTTCAGTATAATAAAATTTAAAAGTATGGATAATATTTTCTGTTAGTTTAAAGAAAGCATAATGAATACGTTCACGATAAATTTTACTTCTTAAATCAAAATCTAAAGTATTATTATACTCAACAATTGCATTTTCTGTTTCTTGAGTGAAATACATTCCACTTGTTTTTGGTTTTGGCTTCACTTCTATCTCACTACTCATAAATTCTTAATATTAAACTGATTTAAGATACTTTGGATTTGTTTAATTGATTCAAAGAAAAAACCTACTTCATCATCTGATTTGAATGATTCTCTAGCATCTACTTCTTTAAGTTTTTTATCTGACATTTCAATTATATCAGATACTTTGTTTAAATAAGACATATACCCCATTAGGATATCTTCTTGTTTTTCATTCTTTTTAAGAAGGTTAAAGGTCGTGTATCCTAAGACCACGACCATTAAACTTAATATAACAATTGTTATAATCATATATTATCTAATAAACTTTTTAAACCTTCACTCTTGATATTACTTAAAGCTTTAGTTTTAATAGGTGATTTTTTGCTTTTCTCAATTGTGAAATTTGATGAGTTATTTTGGGTTACTTCGCCTTTAAGTTTAGGCATCCATACTTGTTCGAATTCAATACGTGCTGCCATTAAATCCGCTTGATGCACAATAAACACTAACGCAGTACGTGGTTTTGTTTCTGGTGACCAAGACATTAAGTATGGCTTGTTAGCATCATCATATAGACCATCATGTAACTTAATAGCTAGCATTTCGTTTCTAGAAAATGTAATACCATGAGACATGAGTAAATGTAATCCACGATCTGGTACTGACATATATTCAAGTCGATCATTGAATTTATAGTCTTCACCTAGTTTTTCTTTACGCCATTGGTCTGTCTGGGGTATATATGATTCG
>Ga0181356_1000316_pt1 | contig 20368 bp, 20 predicted proteins | sample Fa13VDMM110SN_FD_130104 | JGI IMG/M metagenome (GOLD analysis project Ga0181356, IMG submission 130104) | Freshwater viral communities from Lake Michigan, USA - Fa13.VD.MM110.S.N | ecosystem: Environmental > Aquatic > Freshwater > Lake | place: USA: Michigan | collected 2013-09-24 | reverse complement strand
GCGCGAGGGAGGCTGTTAACCTTACCTTCCTATTGCCTCAAGCAATTTCGTCCAAGCCCGACTCGTAGGTGCCAAGATGCATCTCTTCCTACCTCCGTATTAGTCCGGTACGGGTTTCCTGTATTATAGCTTGACATTTCTCAGTCTGTTAAGACTAGCCGGTGGAAGAACCGACTATTGATTACCCCTCGCGCAAAATTAATTTTCCGACTGCATGTTGAGTTGGTCATCTCTGTGAATGGCCCTGCAGCTAGGCTCCCCTCTCATATATAAATATGAACTGGTAAATGGTACAACGAACACCAAGGTATTTAACACCGGAAAAAGTTTATAAAGAACAGAAAGAGATTTGTCCGCGGAGTTGAACCGTTTTTCACATAATATGATTATGGGCCACCACCTTCTAGCTAGAAAGGCTGGACAAAATTGGTGCCTCCGCTCGGATTTGAACCGAGACTCTACTGCTTAAAAGGCAGCAGCTTTTACCGTTAAGCTACGGAGGCGTAAAATTGGTCCACTGTGAAACTGGAAGTGTTGTTTCTCCTTTTGCCGGTGACAGCAACTGCTCTTCGTTGAGCTATCAGTGAAATTGGTGGACCCAGCAGGGATCGAACCCGCGACCATCTGCTTGCAAAGCAGCTTCTCTACCAACTGAGATATGGGCCCTAAAATGTAAAGAACTAAAACTATTATAACACTGTTCCTAACTATAAATATTATAGTGCAAATAAAAGAAGATCAACTTATTGCTGAAGCTTACATCAAACAAAGTAATACATTGTTTGAAGTTGATCGTTTATCTGGTTCACTTTTTACATCAAACAGTCAAAAGATACCGCAAAATACTCTATGGCATGGCACTTGTAATGAGGCATGTAGAGGTGCGTGGACTTCTGTTGACCCGTTTTCTCCGAATGATATTCAAAAGCATATTGAAGGTTCAATTGAAGCATGCAGCGGTTTTGGTGATCAGAAACAACTTCTATATGACGCCCCACAATACGATATGGATGATAATGAGGTGCATAAATATTTTCCGTTAGAGTGTTATTTACCTCGTTCGAAAAAAGAATTCTTAGCTATTTTAAATAAAAATGGGTTTGTTAGATATTATGACGGTGAATGGTTTAATGTATTTTGTAAAGATCAAAAGAAATGCAAACAACTAATTGAACAAACATTAAACGCAATGGATGAATGGCTTCCTGGTGGGGTTGACTTTTAAATTGGTGCTCCAGGTGGGAGTTGAACCCACAAAACTCGGTTTCTAAGACCGATACGTATGCCAATTCCGTCACCAGAGCTAAATGGTACCGCTACGGAGAATCGAACTCCGATTAATGAGATGAAAACCCATTGTACTAACCGTTATACGATAGCGGCAAAATTAATCATCTAAACGCTTTTTAATATCTTTTTTAGTTAAGCGGCGTTCAGTCTTCCAAAAGATTTGTTTATACTCTTTTAGATGCTTCCACCATTGAAGTGGTTTAGCTAATGTACCTTTCTTTATTGATGCCATAAAATTAAATTGTCTGATCCATCCACGTTCACCGCGTAGCCCAAACCCTTTTTCTAAAAGGGTACAGTCAGACAAAATTGGATGCAGAGGGTGGAATTGAACCACCTACCTCCTGGTTATGAGCCAGACGAGCTACCGATGCTCTACCCTGCAATAAAAAAATGGTACCGAGTGAGGGATTCGAACCCCCAACCTCCGCGATGTAAACGCATTGCTCAAACCGTTGAGCTAACTCGGCATTATACTAAAGAACTTCTATATTGTAAGATAGTTCCTAAATTAAAAAGATGGCTGGCAAAGTAGGACTCGAACCTACAACCCTCGCATTAACAGTGCGATGCTCTGCCATTGAGCTATATGCCAAAAATGGTCGGGGCGATAGGATTCGAACCTACGACCTTCTGGTCCCAAACCAGACGCTCTACCAAGCTAAGCTACACCCCGAAAATGGCACGGACGGAGGGAATCGCACCCTCATAAGGCAGTTTTGGAGACTGCTGCACTACTAATGTACCACATCCGTAAAAATAAATGGGGCGACCAACGGGGCTTGAACCCGTAACCCCGAAAATCACAATCTCGTGCTCTGGCCAATTGAGCTATGATCGCCATAAATGGAGCGGTAGACAGGGATTGAACCTGCGACATCAAGTTTGGAAAACTCGCTCTCTACCAACTGAGATACTACCGCAAAATGGTGGTCCAGGTCGGATTTGAACCAACGACCTATGCGTTATCAACACATTGCTCTAACCAACTGAGCTACTAGACCAAAATTGGCGGAAATAGAAGGATTCGAACCTCCGGGGCTTTTTAGGACCCGAGACTTTAGCAAAGTCTTGCCTTAAACCACTCGGCCATATTTCCTAAATTGGAGGAAGGGGTGGGATTTGAACCCACGGTCGTTTTTAGGCGACACAAGTTTTCAAGACTAGCGCCTTAAGCCATGCTCAGCCACCCTTCCTTAAAATGGAGCCCCCGATAGGACTTGAACCTACAATAACCGCTTTACAAAAGCGGTGCTTCACCATTAAGCTACAAGGGCAAACTAACATCCCACCATGCACCTAGAAGCATTTCTGCTTTCACGGATGAACCCGACATTCAGTGCAGGTAGGAAAATTGGCCCGGTGTTTATTTAAAGAGCATCCGGGTCTGCTCTATACTTAAAAAGAACTTATTAATTCTACCCCTATACAGCTTTTGTTTCGCTGGTTTGGTTACCCTTTTAGGACGTTTGGGCTAGTTATGGCACTAGCCTGGCATTAAAAAACCCTAAGCTTTTTAGGTCTTAGGGTTTAAAGTTGAAAATTATTTTTTTCTCTTTAAACCCGATGAGTATAGGTAGTCGGTGATACATTACCTGTTTGTTCGGATAATGAAAACCACTTACTACTAATATTGCATCTTATTTGCATTTGTTAAATTATTTAATCTATTATACATATGTTCCACCCTGAATCAAATAAGATTTCCATTCTTCTCTAATATTATTCATATCAGGTACGAATGCAAAAGATTGTAACCTTTTTGGCTTAACTTCTTTACCGTTAACATCATAAAAAGGATAGATACTATCTTTTCTATTATTACATTCTCTACAAGCTAACACCAAATTAAAATCATCATTGGTACCACCTTTAGATTTTGGAATAGCATGATCTCTAGTAGCTTTACTATATGGTATCTTTTCATAACAGTACTGACAAGTACCTTTATACACTTTGTAAAGAGTTCTAGTTGATACGCTAGTACCAGGCTTCTTATGATACCCAAAATGATGGGTACACACTAGAATAGTTGGAATAGCCCATTTTCTAGCTTCACCGGTCATTGGATCTGGACCGCTACGAAGACAAGGCTGATTTTCATATATATCGATTTGGTTATTAAACCATCTCAAAGAACTCTGACCCCGCTCATCATATTCAGTACCAGACCAACTTACCACATTACCAGATGCATCAATACCTCTCACTCTTTCAGTGATTAGATGCCTAAATGCAGCTCTTGCAGTACACACTGCAAACGGTTGGTAGTTTTTATTGAGCAATAAACTAGTTTTAGTATCAGGAGATACGACAATCATAAAAATAAAAAAGCCCCTAGATATATAAAACGGGATACCTAGGGGCTGGATTTAATCAACGAGTTTCGCGAACTTGAGCCCAACGGCCCTTGGAATCGCGAACGTTATAGAAGCGAGGTTGAAGAACAACCTGGCTAGAACGATTAACAAAGCCAAGCACGTCGTACTTAGAACGGCTGAAACGACGAGTAACTGCATTCATGCGGGTCTCGACACTTTCATCACCGCGCGTACGGGTATAGATGTCTTTGATAATAACGTTTTCTGATAATGTTGTATTCATATTACCTGGCAATTATACTACCGTTCCTAACTGAATTCAACCAACTATTTTGAAGTAGCTCTAAATACCCCGTCCCAATTAGCTTCAGGAGGTGACTTTTTCAACTCTTCAATTCTTTCTATCATTGCTTCGTAATACTTCTTTAACTCTTTATTTTGATCCATTAACCATTTTGCATTAGTGATAGCAGTATCCCATCTTTGATTTCTGTAATCTGATAAGAATGTATTATGAAACGCTAGAACGGGAAGATAACTGATTTTATTAGGGTATTGCAGTACTGTGTAAATTCTTACCCCTTCTTTCTTACCCTTAACTGCAATGCAGTCTAGCTCGAAGCAACAGTAAGACATTTGTATCTTCTGATAAGTTAATGGGCCAATAATTATCTTAACCCCGTAAGGTTTACTTTGACCTTCTAATCTGGAAGCTAAATTAACTGAATCCCCTAAACAAGTGTAATCAAATCTTTGCGTTGACCCCATATTACCCACTACTACTGTACCGGTATTAATACCTAAACCCATACCAAATGCAGGTACTCCTTCTTTAGCTATCTCTTCATTAAATGTATCTAAACTGCTTAACATCTGCATTGCTGTCTTTACTGCGTCTCTGGCATGATCATCATTATCTAAAGGGGCATTCCAAAAGGCCATTTGAGCATCGCCGATATATTTGTCTAAGGTACCGTTATTATCTAAAATTGCTTGAGTCATTGCTGTCATATACCTATTCATGATCTTAGTTAACCCTTGTACATCGTTACCATAGTGTTCAGAAATTGTAGTGAACCCTCTTACATCAGTAAACATAATTGATAGCTCTCTACTATCACCACCTAATTTTAATAGATCAGGATTCTTTTGCAACTTTTCAACCATATCAGGGGATAGGTAAGTGCCGAATTGCTTTTTGATTTGCTGTTTGAGTTTAAACTCTATAATAAATCTCATAAATAGCGTACCAGCCCAAGTTACGAATATAGCAAATGTTGCAAAAGTATAATCAGCCAATAGATTATATTTTAAAAATAAATGAGATCCTAACAAATATGGGGTTGAAATTGCAACTAGGAAATATATTATAATAACGAAGTAAGGGAGATAGATGACTGCAAATATTATTGATAATGATATTAATACAGTAGCTATTATCTCATATAAATCAAACTCTGAAGGTCTCTCTAGTCTGTCCTGGTTAATAAGCATTTGTAATGCTTGTGCGGTTAATTCATGACCGTAAGTTATGTTTATTGGGGTTGCAACAGTATTAGAGAGGCCTTCAGCAGTTAATGATATAAAAACAATTTTACCATTTAACGATGACCAATCTTTATCACTATATGAAACAGAAGGGAATTTATATTTAAAGTTTATCCATACCCTAGCATTTGCATCAGTAGATATTGCTGGTGAACCTTTTACTCTTATTGCAGTAATACCAGCTTCAGTTACTTTAGCTTGATAGCTTGGTTCACCACTTATTACTCTTAAAACTTCTAGAGGAAACGATGGATATACTTCATTATTAATTTGTACTGCTAATGGCATACGTCTTACGATATTATCAACTTCAGGAGCTGTTATAATCATACCGGTTCCTGCTGACGCAGCTCCTATTTCTGGTATGGGTCCTATCGCTGATGGGTATTCAAACAGCCACGGCTGTGCTGAAGAACCTATGGTTGCTAATCCCCTTGGTATTGGCGCTCCTTTACCTTTTATTGCCGCAGACTGACCAGTAATAACTGGATATTTTTTTAATGCTTCAATAAATATTTCATCTTTACCAAATCTATCAGGTTCAGAAAACAATATAGGTAACACAACAACACTAGCTCCATTTTCAAATGCTTTTTCGACCCCCTTTGCCAGAACATCTCTACTCCAAGGCCATTGACCATTCTGTTCAAGAGTTTGTTCATCAATCTCTACTACCGATATATTTTCGCTCATTACCTTTTCTTGAGTTCTTTGGTAGTAATCCAATCCTTTTAGTCTTGCCGTTTCGATAAAGAACGGATCTGAGATTCTTAAACTTGTTAAGAGTACTAAGATAGTGAAACCTACTAAAAAGGATTTCAATTTTAAAAATTTCATTTCTGAATTATATTTATAATACTTTTTCCTCCGAAGTTAAGCGGTATAGTTTGAGTACCATCTTTAGTGGTTAAGTTTAAAGTTGCATCAGTATTTCCTTTGGTAATGTATTTGATTACATTACCATTTTTTTCGTATGTATAGGTAGCTGTTACCCCGTTTGTAGAAAAACCTACTCCAGTTGTAATTGTAGGTATTACTAAAGTAGAGGTTGGTAAATCAATTTTAGTGGCAACGACATTTATAATAGCTATAGTATTAGCTACGACCTGTAAAGTTTGCGGTTGTATTGCATTTAAATTTAAAACAGTTACAGGTTTAGCATCTATAGTAGTTTCTTCTGATTGAGTTACTGCTACTTCGGCTGGAGTATTTGAACTCTCTACAGTCTCACTACTACCAATTATTTCAACAGAACCTTTATCCCCGCTTTCACCAACTTGATTAATTTTAGTTTTAGATGCAGATTTACCTCCTTTTTGGGTAGAGCTTGAATTGTCAGCAGCTACTGTTTGCTGTTGATTTTTTTTAGTCTCTTTATTAGCTTGCACTACTGATTTAGGGGTATCAACAATAAGCATATTATTGATCTTACTCTCATCTTGGAAATCTAATATAACCGGGTTAGACGGGGGAGCGTTCATTGAAGAAACTAAAGTAGCTTGGTAGGCTTGATTGAGCAATACCGTACCCCCCATATTGCTAACTTCAATCATACCTATTACTGGTTCGCCTCCAGCAGCTAATGGTATCGATGGTAATAATACTACTAAACTTTTACCATCTTCACTTACAGTCATTGAAAAATCAGTACCTCTAACCGAAATCTTAGCAGTAGGGGTAGTTACTCTTACGTTCTCTCTACTATTTTTAGCTATTAAACCGGAAGCATATCTTACTGTACCGAAAGCAGCTTTAACTGATAGGGTACCTTTATTTGTACTCTTATCATATACAAACTCATCGATGGTTAACTTGGAGTACTCTGTAACTTGCATCTTAGTATCATCTTCAAAAGTAATACTAACTCTAGCTTTAAGAGTTTCAATTCTATCTTCCATCTCTATACTAACATCTACTTTACCTTCGATCTTATCCCTGTCTCTAGTTATCTCAGTAGGACCAGTTACCTCGGTTAACTTACCAATTGACCCATAGGTACCTGAACATAAAAAAGCCGCTATAAAAAGTATAACGGCTTTGTACATATTACGGAGTTGGAGGTGCTATAACTGTTGTTGTTGTAGCTGTACCTGGTGGGCCTGAACTACCCCCGTAGGTTAAATTAGGAGCGGTGGCTGTAGTTGTTTGTACAATACGTACTGTATTAGCGCTACCAACTAAATTGTATTGAAGAGTTTGTTTTTCAACACCTGCTTGGTATATAGTTAAGTCATTAGTACTACCAGCAATAGTAACTGTTTGCTCATGACCTGATTTAGCAGTAGCACCGCCTGTCGAACCAATTTGAGTAGATTTAACTTTATTAGAATTACCAACTATATTATAATCGATATAGTTGTAACTTGCATCTTTGATACCAAATCTTAAATCGTTAGAGTTACCTACAACGTTTAATCTCATTTCAGAGTTATCTAGAGTAGCTTTACTGTTGTCTGTGTTTGAGGTATGATCAACAGAAACGTCTTTATTAATGAGTACGTTATTACTGTTACCTGCTAAATTAATGTTTATATTATTATTTGCACCGTTTAAGTAGTACTTTTGAATATTGCTACTACCGGTTGCAACCGATAATAATTTTAAATTATTAGCGCCGGTGATAGAAAAATCGGTAGCATTACTGTCGCCTATTTGTCTAAATTCAAAATTAATATTGTCACCGGTAATATCGCTAAACGTGCCGGAAGAACCAACTCTATTCTGGCTACCAACTTGAATTAAAGTTGTAGCACCAGCAGTGGTGATTTGATTTACATATATTTGGTTTTGGCCATAGACATATGTGCATAGAAGTAGCATTATTAATGCCTGTAGTGGTGATTTCATGGCATCATTATTTATGCCTTTTTACTTCGTTTGTTTAAATTTCCATAATCCAGACTTCTCACCTTCTATTACTATATCAATTACAGCTTGATCAATAGCACTTCTTACTGCAATTGAATTAGGTTCATTTGCAGTTAAACCAATTTCTGCTTCAATTGGTAGAGTACCATGTTCGTAAAATTTATATAAATTACCAGCTAAAGCAACGCTTGTAATAGTTTTAGTTACCGCAACACTTAATAAAACCTCACCAGTATTTACACTAATCAATCTTAATGAAACAGTTACTACATCTTTTCTATATTGCGTGTTACCAGTAATGCCTAGAATACTTGCACCAGCACCGCCTGTAAGAATATTCGTATCATATCCGATAATACCCCCCTCAGCTAACACCCCAGCAAACATCATCGGAGTCAATTTTTCGGCATTCTTACCTTGAAAAGTTTCTCTAGTTTGAGAAATTAACTGACGCTCTTTTATTATATTATCTAAACTAGCTCTTTCTAAAACTTTAAACCATTTACCATTACCTGCTAATCTTAAAGCATCTATCAACCAGCTTTCTGCTCCTTGAGTTACAGCAGATGAGAAAGACGCATATGAATCAACTGTTTTTCTTTGACCGGTCTTATCTGCAAAACCATAAACAGCAATTGTCATTACTGGGGCATCAACTGCTGGCAAATTTATTAACTTTTGTTCTAGAGGTGAACGCTGAGATTTAGGTTGTTCTATAATACCTGGTTTAGTTGGTATTGAGCCGCAACCTGTTAATAATAACAGTAAAAAAAGTGGTGATAAAAACTTCATTAATCGCCCGATGGTTTAAGCGTCCCGATTGGTACAGTGATTTGGGTAGTTGTACCTGATGCTGGGTCTACAATATATAATGTAGCAAAATCACCACTGCGTTGCCAAGTTACTGTAGCACCGCCTTGTAAATTAATAACACCAAATGTTGCTTCACCAGAATCAAAAATTGCATCAGTTACTTGAGAAGCTAATTGGGAGTAAATTCTAGCTTGTAAGTTATTGATGAAAGTATTGAGAGGAGTGTTTGAAGCTTGTAGTTTAGCTTGTTCAACTTCAGCTTTAGCAACATCTTTAATTGATTGCTTTCTAGTACGTGCTAGATTTTCAATAGTTAACATATGTGATGAATAACCAATTCCGTTAAATGCGGGTGATTTAAAAGAATGTACCATATCACTTGCTTTCAATGTGGTTAGTAATAGAACTGCTATAAACAATGTTCTCATAAACTTATTTATATCATCATTGAACTTATAAATAATATTATGGCGTGGCAAAATTTAAATATCTGTAATTCGTTTACTGAAACATATTCAACAAACTTTAAAAAACTATCAGCTGCACAATGCTGTGAAGTCGATATCTATAACTTAGGTAGTAGCCCATTACTGGTGTATGATAACGACACATTAACTCAAGCTTCTATATCAGCCTTTTCATCATTTACCGTTCCACCTTCAACCAATTACACTTTTAGAGGTATTACTAATAGTGAGCAAGTTAGTGCTAGATTTAGCTCTGGTGGAGGTTTAGTTTGCTATAGAACGCAATACTTCTCAAATAATCCGCTAAACATTTACTAATTAAATTGGTGGGCCAGGTGGGATTCGAACCCACACTCAAAGGATTATGAGTCCTCTGCTTTAACCGTTAAGCTACCAGCCCACTTAAATTACAATTCGCTAATCTTTTGATTAACGTAGATGATTTCCATCTCAAAATCTTTTTTAGTCTTACAAGGAGACAATATCCTTAGTACACATTGTATAGAGCTATTAGGTGCGGTGATCTCAGCTAACGTGCCATCAAACACGCTAATAAACTCACTCTTATCGTAGATTACAGTATAACCGCTTACTGTAGTATTATATACAATTTCTTCAGCCTTCATTAGTCAAAATCAATAATTTGTTGTTCATCATTATAAATTTGTTTCTCGACTTCTTTGTTATTCAAGTCTTTAATAATATTTACCAATACTCTAACTACATCAGCGTTGAATATTTTCTCAGTTTCAAGACGCTTTTCATAAGCAGTTACTACTTGATCGATATACTCGTAGTTTATGCGCATATACTCTTAGAAAAGTTCTTGACTGCAGATCTAGCACCATTAGCGTTATAATACTTTTTAGTATTTTCAAACGATTCTTTATTAAAGATTTCAATCGTACCTGCAGTCTTATGACCGTAGCACATACGACCAAAACGATTACGAGAGGTCTCTCTCGGTACGTAATTAGGTTGAGGTAGAATACCTAGCTCAATCAATCTTTCAGTTGTCATAATAATATTATAATTAAGTTCCTTTATACTCACTATTCCTGATAAAAAACTTCTTATCTTTTTTTTGCTTGTTATGCATTTCTAACACCCTACAAAGAAGCGTTTGCTCAAACGTTGTTGCGTCAATTTCTAAAGGTGAGTTTACGTAACTCTTATCTGTAGTTTCATCGTAATTTTTTCTCGTTAAAGGAATGCGAAATACTTTATCTTGGACAAAGTGTCTAAATTCATGCAACAAAGTCGATACAAAAATATCTTCACGAAAGATAATATCAGAGATATGAATCTTATTATTCGTACCTGCTTGAAACTTGTAATACGAATTTAATCCAGCTGCCATTTTAATATTAATGGTATGGTTTCTTTTCTTCTTTGATTTATAAACGGTATCAAAGATTGTAGAAAATATATTTGACATAATTTGAAAATCGATTTTAGGGAATCGTTTCTTGATCTTATGATCAGGTTTAAAAATAATCATCTTAAAGTGGTGCCCAAGGCCGGACTCGAACCGGCACGCCCTTTCGAACAACAGATTTTAAGTCTGGTGCGTCTACCATTCCGCCACTTGGGCAATATATTATGCAAATTTAATCAATCCCTTACGGTTATCAAGTTGAATTTTATTAACTTTATAGATCGCGTCATCGCCGCGTCCAAACTTCTTAATCGTATCTTGATCGCACATCTCTTTAAGTAAAACGTAAGCTTGCGATGAAGTCAAGCTAAGTTCTTTCATAACACGTTTCTTAGTAATAAATGGAGGCTCTGTCATGGCAAGAACCTTTTCAGAATTCTCACGAGTACGTTGAGCCTTGTTAAATGCTTTATCAACGTTAATACGTTGACCGGTAAATACAAAACCTTTCTCAGTAAGCATACTAGAGAACTCATTGCACGAACCGAAACGATTCTTAGCAAACGAGATAACACGAGCACGATCATCTCCAGCGTTTTCGTCAATCTCAATCTGCATATTAACATCTACAGTATGCGGAATTAAAGTACCTCCCTTAAGAACCCCACCTTTAGTAAGATGCAGGATAAAGAAGATTGCACACTCGTTAAGTTTAGCTGCATTTACCAGTTTAGTAATTGCATAGCTTTCAAGCTCACGAGAGTTCTTTTCTTCTTTAGTAGTAAGAGCTTGAAAAGAGTCGACAACTAAAGCATCATAATGCTTAGTAGCTTCAACTAGAGTATCAACATCAGTAAGATTAGCAACCTTAACGTTATCAACCCCTAAACGTCGGCAATTGAAAGCAAGCTGGAAAGTATTCTCTTCACCAGATGCATAACCAACATCGTAACCGTTCTTTGAAAGAGCTTCAAAGAGTTGTAGCAAGAACGTCGTCTTACCGCAACCTGCACGAGCGGTAACAGTAAAAGAAGAGCCGGGCAAAATGCCATTTCCGAAAAGCTCGTCGATTTCGTCAACGCCGGTTTTCATACGACGATAAAAGATATCTGGTACAACAATATCAGACACTTTAGTGAATTGAGTAGTATCTAAGTTAAGGTTCATAGTATTATTATATCTTAGTTCCATTAAACAAATTTCGTAATATCCCGGTTAAAACGTTTAATAAAGCAATTGGTAATGTGATCCATTTCAGATCGAGTCTTACGAATAGCATCTTCATTAAAGTTATCTTCAAGTACTTTGAGACAACATTTATAACTAACGATAAGATAATCTGAATAAGCATTAAGCTTATAATTATCATCACCGTCTTGCTTCCTTACTTGCTCTTCAGCACCTTTCTTAACAAACTTTTCAAGGAATAAGCCAAAGTTATTCTTATACTTTTCTTCTACCATTTTCTTAAGGAATTTATGGTAAATCGGTATAAGCTCACCAGTTACATTGCATTTAGCTTTGTAAGATGATGGAATCTCTTGGAGTCCATCATCGAAGATGTATTTAATTAACTTCTTTTCTCGTGCCATACGTAATTATAAGACTGTTCCTTAGGAGCAGTATTTTGGCTAACTTAGCTGGCACTAACATGCCAATCGTTATATTCTGGGTCGATAACTCGATCGCTAAGTTCAGCAACCGAAAGCATCGTACCGGAAACAACGTTAACTAATACACCAGGGCCATATTTCTTATTTGGAATAAACTTCCAAATCTCTCCCATACCTTGCACAAGACTAGAGCGATCCATCCGAAGATAACCGCTATTAACACATTTGATTAGATATTCTGCAATTGTCATATCGGTAGTATATAGTAGTTCCGGTAAAATCAATTCTAAAATACCTTTTTTTAACTAAGTCGGCCAATAAATAATAGTATGGCATTTGTAAAGATCTCTGAACTACCAGTACTAGCTGGCGCACTTTTACCTTTAACAGCTGGCGATGTTATGCCGATAGTGCATGGCCCAACAACATACAAAGTTGAATTATCTACCTTACAAAACTTTTTTACGCAAGGTGTACAAATTTCTGCCGCAGGTCAAGATTATTTTATCCAATACACTTTAAACGGTAAATTATGCGCAAGCCCAGGTTTAAAATTTTTAGAACCTCTTTCAAGTTTCGTTGCAGGTGATAATAACGTTCAAACAGGGTTTTTCGGGGCAATTTTAGGTGGTCAAGATAATACAAACGGTAATGATAATACTTTCATTATCGGTTCAAATATTTTAGCAACTGTAGATAATTACACTTTAGTCAATAATATTAGCGCGGGCGGCTTAATGGAAGCTGGTGGTGGTTCTTCTAGAAGTTGGAATTCAGCTTATAGTTATACCAATACCCAATCTGCTAGATTAGCTCTTTCAGCATTAGATGCCCGTTATGTAAACGCTTCAGGCGATTCAATGACCGGTAATTTAAGTGTCGGTGCTGACATTTATGCTAATAACGCCACTTTCTGGGGAGATTTAAGTGTACTTGGTAATTTAGTAACTCTTGATACTCAAGTAACCGTTTCAAGTGCATTAAGCGTAACTAATTTCGGTACAAGTCCAGCACTTACCGTTGAACAACATGGTAACGTACCAATTGCAACATTTAGAGATGCTGACGGAGGTTATATCACCTTTGCCGATACCGGTTCAATCGGCGTCGGTACACAAACACCTAATGAGAAATTAACCGTAGTTGGTAATATTTCAGCAACTGGTTCTATTTTTGGTAATCTATCTGGTAGCTTTCCAGCTATACAGCATATACTATATGTTTCACAAGGTGGTAGTGATAATAATTCTGGTACAAGCATTTTTAATCCATTAAGAACGATTAAGAAAGCTTGCCAAATAGTATCTCAAAATCAAGAATTACAATTCCCAGTAACCCAAACTATCGGCTTTCCTAAAAACCAGTGGACCATTTTCGTATTAACCGGTGATTATACTGAAATAAATCCAATTTACGTTCCAGGATATACATCTATTATTGGTGATAACTTAAGAAGAGTTCAAATTCGACCAGCTAACTTAAATTCAGATATATTATGGCTTAATACAGCTTGCTACCTTTGGGGAGTAACATTCAGAGATCACTTATATCCATCTGCTGCAACCGCATTTCCAACACTTTGTTCTACGTCAGCTGATTATTACCACGCATTTAATTACCCAGGGTATGAAATTGCAAATGTAGGCACTAATAATTACTATCGCACTCAAAAGCCTTATATTATCACTTCACCATATACTCAAGGTAGTAGTTCAATTACATCTTCAATTGTTGCACCACAACAAACATCAATAACTCAAACTTTTAGTGCAACAAATAATATTGCAATATCATCGACAATATATAATACAGCTTCAACAAAAGTTAATAGTTTGTTTGATATTTTTATATCTACTATTTTATTAGGTTCAAGCGGCGCTAATGTTACTACATCGCCAAAAAATCTCTCAGCTGTACCAGCTGATGCTGGATTAGCAATTACAGCCTTAACAGGCAATGTTAATACATTTCAAAATCTTACTACTGCATATGTTGCAACTTATTACCCTTGGGCTTTAACAGCGTCTCCAAGTCTTTCAGCTGCTTGCTATAGAGATACAGGGTTTATTATTGACGCAGTTGTAAAAGATATTAAAACAGGTACTAACGCATTAATTGTAGAGTATGCAAATGTATATTATACCGGTACTTTAAATATTAGCGGAGCCACTCCAGCAGCGCCTAACTCAGCTTATAGTCAAGTATGGAATAATTTAAGTCAGTTTATTACAACTTATTATCTAAGTGCATATCCAATATCTAAATCATACGTTACTACAGAATTTAATACCCTTACAAGTATTCTTACATTAGGTGAAGGTTATAGCGCTATTAATACCAGAGATATTCCTACAAATTTTGATTACCAATCTTCTAGATTATTAAGTGCTAATAAAAATTTCTTTCAACATGAATTAACCGCATATGTTGATAAAGTGTTTTCTGGATTTGCATACGGACAATCTACTGCAGCGGCAGTAACTGCAGCTAAAATAAAATGCTTTAGAGATATGGGGTTTGTTATACAGGCTATTGCATATGATATGCAAAACGGTTCTAATGCCAGAACTATAACATATGCAAATATGTATAATTTAGGAGCTGTTAGAATACCTAATCAAGAAGTAACTACAGCAGCTACTATAAAGTATGGTAAATATCTTTCAACCTTTGTTATTAATAATAGTGCAGTAAGAACAACAAATGCTGGTTGCGGGATAAGAGTCGATGGTAGTTTAGCAAGAGGCTTCTTAAGAAGTTTCGTTACTGACTCTTACACCCAGACTAATGAAGGTGGTATTGGTATTCATATTATCAATAATGGTTACTCTCAATTAGTATCAACCTTTACAATTTGCTGCGAACAAGGTATACGAGCTGATTCAGGTGGTAATTGCTCGATCAATACTTCTAATTGCTCGTTCGGATTATCCGGTCTTGTAGCAGATGGTTATTCAACAGTACCAGTATTAACCGGTACAGTAAGTCAAAACGTAATATTTAATACCGATACAATTACAATTAGCGGGGTATATCCAAGATACGACGCGCCAGACTTTAATACATACCCAGTACCAATTACAGTGCCTTATGTTGGTTTAGTATATAAAATATCTAATGATCCGACAAATACACTTTATATATTAACCTCTGCAACTAGAATTGATTATGACGGTACTTATACCTGGCAGATTATTAACAATGCTAGAACAGATGATGATTTCTTAAAGGGTGGTACAGTTAATTTCTATATTAGAAGTCAAATTGCTACCGGGGCACATACCTTTGAATATATCGGCTCTGGTACCGTATTAAGGGATTCTATACCTGCTTTAGGGGGTATTGCAAATACCGATAATGAGGCAAGAGCTGCCAATGGCGGTGCAGTGTTCTTTACAAGTACTAATCATTTAGGCAACTTTAAAGTGGGTAATGACTTTACAATCGTTCAAGAGACGGGCGTTATTGAAGGTAGAACATTCCAACGTGCAATTCTTGCATTAGTAACACCTTTAACACTCGCACTAGAATAAATAATTTACATATATGGCACAAGTACCTCTAAATCATTTCGCAAGAGCGTCAGCAGCTTTAAAAACAACCTACACTCAGGTATATTCTGCACCGACCGATACAGCTGCAATCATGCTAACAATGCTTGCAACAAACACAACCGGTACAACTCAAACAGTTACCGTTACCGTATCAGGTAACGGCGACGGAGTTGGTAATATTCTTACAAAGCCAGCTTACGATATTGTTACAACATTCCAAATTGCAGGTAATGATGTAGTTAATTTAGCAGTGGGTAAGATTGTATTAGAAAATTACGACGGTTTATATATAAAGGCTGGTAATAATAGCGCTCTTAATATGACTTGCTCAGTTCTAGAAACTCTAAATACTCAATAATAATTAGAAATGTCAAACTCGTACCCACAAACAATTAGCGGTAGAATTAAAACCGTTCCTCCGTTAAACGCAGATACAAATAGATATTCGTTCGTTAATTTACAAAATACCGAACCTAATTTAGGTTTGCCAGTTGCAGTATATAACTCACAAGCACGTTTTTTATTAGCTTCTGATACGATTGCAGGTACGAGATATTGGACCAATAGCGCTAATTTTGCTATGTGGAATGATAATGTTGGTGTTGGTACAGAAACACCTCCAGAAAAGCTTACCGTTGTAGGCAATCTATCTGTAACAGGTAACATTTACGGTAACGTAACCGCTTTATCTGGTCAATCTCCTGTAGCAGCTGGTAAGGCAACGCAAGTTCAATTTAATAGTGGTGGTTTACTCGGAGGTGAACCTGGCTTTACTTATAGTACAGCAAATAGTGCTATTACTGTAGGTTACAATAATGCATCAACTGGTCAATACGGTGGTATTTTAGGAGGCGCTAATAACGTAGCAAGTTCACCAGGTGCAATGGTTGTTGGGGGTAATACAAATATAATTAACAATCAATACGGTGTAATTGCTGGTGGTACTCAAAATACTATTGCAAGTGATTATTCAGTAATCGCTGGCGGTTTAGGTAACTACACTTATAGTACTTACGCTGCAATCGTTGGCGGTAATTATAATAAAGCAAGAGGTTATGCTAACTTAGTAGCTGGTGGGGTGCTTAACGATGCAAATGGTTTATACTCTAGCATTTTAGGTGGTTATAATAATGTAATTCTAGATGATTTTGCAGCAATTTTAGGCGGTCAAAATAATATAGCTCAAAAGAAGAACGTGTTCATTTTAGGTTCTAATATTACAGCTATTACAGGTAATTACACTTACGTAAACAACATTAGCTCGCAAGGACAATTAGTGGCACAGCAAGTTGGTATTGGTATTAACAACTCTGGCGGAACCAATGCTTTAACAGTTGTCGGTAACATTTCATCATCAGGTACTATTTACGGTACATTCCAAGCATCATCTGGTTTAGCAGCAGGTTCAAATCAAATGGTGCAATTTAATGACGGTGGTGTATTTGGTGGTGATAAAGGATTTACTTATAACCAGCCAACTAGTACAATTTCAGCAAAGACTTTAAACACTACAACATTAGGTTTCTCAGCTCTTTCAGCTAATCAAGTACTATTAACATCTTCTATAACGGCAACAAGCGCATTCTTTACTATTTTTATCGGTAGTTCTTCATTCGCTATTCCATTATACAGATACTAAACATAAATATAATTGATGCCGACCATCAATTATGACAAATTAGATCTTATCAATATCGGGACTTTAAAGTCCGATTTGGTAAGTACAAGCGCTGTAACAACATTAACCCTATCGGCAGTTGAGTCAGTTACTACTGCTTTCATTTATAATACCGCAGGCGATAAAGTAAGTGAAAAGTGGAATACATCATATAGTTATAGTACTAATACAAGCGCGTTTATAATTGGAGGGGTAACGAACTTAGCTACTAATAGTAGCAGGTGGGATAATACTTGGACAGCAGTATACCCAAGTTCAGCTAACTGGAATAATACATACTCTTCATATAGTACTAATAGTGCAAACTTTGCAACTATACCGTATGTAAATTCTACTTTCTTATCCTTCAGCGGAGGTGATTTAAGTGGTAGCTTAAACGTTGGTGGCAATTTAACTGTTTACGGCACACTTTGTGCGTTGTCTGGTATTAACTTTAACGGATCGACAGTTTTTACTTCAAGTAGTTCATTAAGTGTTATCAATTTCGGTGTCGGTCCTGCACTATATGTTGCACAAAGAGGTGGAGCGGGGGGTATTGCAACGTTCCTAGACAACTACGGTACTGTGTTTTATATCGGTAATAGAATAGGTAGTTTTTCATTAGGTGCTGTAGGTATTAATACTTCTATACCAAATAAAGAGTTAACAGTTGTTGGTGATATATCTGCAACTGGTATTATTTACATAAGCTCTGATAATAATTCTATTAGTTGGTATTCTGCTTATAACTTTAATAACTCCACAAGTGCGTTAATATTGGGTGATTTAACTGATATTGCTAATACGTCAGCTACTTGGAATACTGCTTATACAAACGTTCTAAATAATAGCGCAAATTGGAATACGGCTTATACATTTAATAATTCTACCAGTAGTTTAATCCTAGGAGATTTAACCGATATTGCTAATACATCAGCTACTTGGAATGCAGCTTACACGTTTAATAATTCTACAAGTAGTTTAATCTTAGGAGACTTAACTGTAGTTGCTACAAATTCCGCTTCATGGGGAAGCGGCGGATCAGGTAACACTGTATTAGCTTATAATAGTGGTAGGTGGGATTCAGCTTGGTCATTTAGTAGTAGTAATAGTGCTTTAATTTTAGGCGATTTAACTAATATTAGTCAGAGTAGTGCTAAGTGGGATAGTGCATATAGTTATACAAATACCAATAGTGCTAATATAGTTTTACAAAATTCATCACCAACATTTAATAATACTACTATAACTGGCAATTTAAGTGTATTAGGTGATTTAACATATCTTGATACTACAGTAACTGTTACCAGTGCTTTAAGCGTAATCAATTTAGGTTCAGGTCCAGCGTTAACAGTTAAACAAACAGGAGCTCAACCAATTGCAACATTTATAGACTCTGAAGGTGGGTATATTACTTTTGCAGATACTGGGGCAGTCGGTATTGGCACTCAAACCCCAAATAAGAAGTTAACAATTATTGGTGATGTTTCTGCTACAGGAGTATTTTATACCACATCATATAACAGTGATAATTGGTCCGAAACATACACAGTAGTTTATACAAACAGTGCCTCTTGGAATCCAGGAGTGGGTACAAACGGTGGTACTTTATTTGCACTTAATAGTGCTTTAATATTTGGTGATCTAACTAATCTAGCTAATACATCTGGTAGTTGGAATACAAGTTATACTTTCTTAACTGCTAATACAGCTTTAATTTTAGGAGATCTAACCAATATTGCAGTTACGAGTGCAAATTGGAATACAAGCTATACTTTCTTAACAGCTAACACTGCTTTAATCTTAGGTGATTTAACCGATATTGCAGTTACGAGTGCAAATTGGAATACATCTTATTCATTTAATAATTCTACAAGTGCATTAATCTTAGGGGACCTAACTGTTGTGGCTACTAATAGTGCATATTGGAATCCAGGGGTTGGTGTTAATGGTGGTGTTTTATTTGCAGCAAATTCAGCTTTAATATTTGGCGATTTAACTAATATTGCTATAACAAGTGCTACTTGGGATGCAGCTTATACAAATTTAATTGCAAATAGTGCAGCTTATCTTTCAGGGGTAAATGTAGATAATTTAGCAGCTGTATCAGCAAATTGGAATACAAGTTATACTTTCTTAACTGCTAATACAGCTTTAATCTTAGGAGACTTAACCAATATTGCTACAAATTCAGCTAAATGGGATTCAGCTTATAGTTTTAGTAATTCAAATTCAGCTTTAATACTTGGCGACTTGACAGTTGTGGCAACTAATAGTGCATATTGGGGCTTAGGTGGTTCAAGTAGTGCAGTGTTTGCAATTAATAGTGCTAAGTATGAAACTTCATATAGTTTCTTAACAGCTAATAGCGCTTTAATTCTTGGCGACTTAACAGATATTGCTAATACAAGTGCAAATTGGAATAGTGCTTATTCTTTCACCAGTTCAAATAGCGCTTTAATATTAGGGGACTTATCTAATATCGCAGTTACTTCAGCTTATTGGAATACATCTTATACATTCTTAACTGCTAATACCGCTCTTATATTAGGAGATCTTAGTAATATTGCTGTCGTATCTGCTCAATGGGATTCAGCTTATTCCTTTAGTAATTCTAATAGTGCATTAATTTTAGGTGATTTAACTGTTGTGGCAACCAATAGCGCATATTGGAATCCAGGTGTGGGTACAAATGGTGGTACTTTATTCTCGCTTAATAGTGCGATGATATTCGGTGATTTAACCGATGTTAATATTACAAGTGCAAGTTGGAATAGTTCATATACTAATTTAATTAATAATAGTGCAGCTTATTTATCATCGGTCGATCTAAGTAATCTCGCAGCAGTATCTGCTAAT
>Ga0181356_1000313_pt1 | contig 20399 bp, 35 predicted proteins | sample Fa13VDMM110SN_FD_130104 | JGI IMG/M metagenome (GOLD analysis project Ga0181356, IMG submission 130104) | Freshwater viral communities from Lake Michigan, USA - Fa13.VD.MM110.S.N | ecosystem: Environmental > Aquatic > Freshwater > Lake | place: USA: Michigan | collected 2013-09-24 | reverse complement strand
GGGTAGAAACCCGTGGACAAATGGCAGGTTCTTCCCCCTATTACCGCCTGACCCCTTCATAGTGGGCAACAATACCCATCGTACCGGCTGAGGAAAAGAAAAGGACCAAGCCGGTTCCGATAGCACCTTGATAGTTTTCCTTGAGAATTAGGGTAAATGTCAATACAAACCACGCTGTTACAACACCGATCAAAGTGTAAAGATGAGATGACTTCATTGTTTGTTGTTTGTTGTTTGTGTTGAGTTAAAAATTGGGGAAGAAGGAATCGAACCTCCGTCACGTCCGTATGATGGAATTCTTGTAATTGCTGTCTGTACCTTGTCCAAGGTAACCGTTAATTACGTGTGCTGCCAATGCACCACCCCCCTTTGTTGTCCCGGTGAATTACCAGGGAAGCTAATTTTAGCTAAACAAGATGGTTGGTTTTTCTGTTACAAAGAAAAGTTTGATTGCTGAACCATCTTACGGGTCTGCTGCTTGTATTATAAGGGGTGATGGGCTGAAAGTCAATGCCTAAACGGCCAACGGACTAGGGCTTCTAACAACCCAAACAACATCCCAAATAGTAAGTACACAGACGGACTAACAATGAGAATAGAACACAACAAAACCAGTAGTAAAGTTGGGCTCAGGACTGCTAACCAAGGCCAAGAAAGTTGTCCCGTGAGTTTAGAACCACTAGAACACATTCAGTTGTGGCCGTTAAACTCCACAGTTCTTTTGTGTTAACCACACTCAGTATGAAGTTGAGCATGTTTAGTTTTTAGAGTTTAAATCAATTTCTCTATCAATGTTGTTGTAACTCTCTTGGATTTTACCTTCTTTAGACACTTTAACCTCGTAGTCTGAATAGTTCTCTGGCACACCTTGTCTCAGTAACAGGGGGCCAATCCCCCTTTTGAAGTCATCCCACCCTACAATTTCCTTAATTCCAAGCTCCTTATTAGTCTGAACTACACAGTCGTATAGCTCTCTTAGAGAGAAAATCTCATAATCGAATGTCTCCATGCTCCAGGTATCTTCGTTCATTGTAATTAGCTATTTTTCATGAGTTAAGAGTAGGAAAATTATCCAAAGAGCACCAAGTCCCAACAAAAAGATTGGCGCAAGTGTCGGAGCCATAACCGTAAGCCAGGGCCAGGAGACCTGACCCGTTAATTTCAATGTTAAGAACACAGTTTGGAGTATAGTGCTAAGGAATCCCAGGGGTTTAAGCCAGATCATAAGTCTGTGCTGAATACAGCGCCCACAGCGTCATACCTTTCAGTATATACCGCATCCCTCATCAGAGACAACGGGGTAATTGCATTGCCGGTAAGAACTGCGGTCAGGATCGACGGGGAGCAACCGCTAACGAGAGCGGTACCGGAATCATGAGCCTTCATCGGGACGTTATCTAAGGAATCGACATTCCAGAAGATAACATCGGGTAGGCTATAACCAGCTTGGGCATACTTGATTAGAATTGCTTCGTAGTTAGTGACTTTTTTTCCGCTATACCCCCAACCAGAACCAGTGCCATCCATGACAACACAGTCATCAAACTGCATGTCTGAGACAATAATCAGTTTGCGGGGCATGTCTGACTCTGGAATGTTGTTCCGAACTGCAGTATCCAGAATAAGGTCAAACGTCTTTTGGATGTCAGTGTTACCACCCCAATCTGCTTGGCTCAGGTTTCTAACCTTGCTGGAAAGACTATTACCAGTCACAGTCTGTAGAGAAGGATTCCCTGAGAATGTCAGGAACTTGTCCTTCCAGATGCCAGTATTACGCTCTGCGATATACATCGCCAGAGAGATGGATACTGCCATCGGACGGCCTGACATAGAATCGCTAACATCAGCAACAACAAGCCCATTCAATTCTTTGCCCTCCATGAAGTTCGGCAGGGCTTTCCACATTACTTCTAGAGTATTATTGGATTCTTGGTTGTAGAGACACTTCTCAACGATGTCATACGGGTACAAAGTACCGGCATTGATTTTTGCCTCGCCTTTCTTGACTGCATCAAGATAAGCCTGGTAGCGAGCACCATCACGGTTAGCAAAAGCTTTGCGATACATGAACCCGGCCCTTGAAGGCAATTTGCTATAATCAATGGCGTCCCACTCACGGGCACACATTGGTTGTTCGACGATATTGATTTGGGTGCGAAGCGCAGTCAGTGCCTTGCGATATTGACGCTCATTCCAACCCATTGCCTCAGCAATCTTGCGACCAATGCGCTTGGATTCCTTGCTAGAGGCGTTAATGGAAGGGAGCCATTTCGCAAGCAATGACACTGAGTTGCCCACCTCTGTGTTCAAATCAGCGTTCAGCTGCGTCTTAATTGCTTCTAGGGCGATGCCCCAAACTAGTGTCCCTTCGAGGGCCACAACATCGTCCCAGCGACCATATTGCGGGATCAGGCCTACCAGCTTAGCTCCAATGGTCGCATCATTGCGAACCAACTCTTTGAAAACTTCTCTGAAGACTTTCCGTTCACCTTGACCCCCACGAATATCACGGGCCCAAAACAGAATCCGAGTTGCAGTTTCAGGATCTTCGGCATAGGCTGACCTAAAGAGTCTAATGGCCGCATCAACATTATCACGACAAGCTGCGACTGTACCGAAAAGATCCAGGTTCTTTTGGCCCGTGGACCTATAGGCTTTTGCGCCGTTTGCAGTTGTGGTGATATTGGAGTTGGTATCCAGTTGGTTCTCAAGTGCATTCAAAAAGGTTGTCATTTTTCTTCTCCCAAGTTGATTGTTTTGTGTTTGTAAGATACAAGAGAAGCTGTATCAACTTTGCTTCAAGGGACTTCCCTTGAGGAATGGTGGCATGACCACCGACAGCCTTAGTATAGGGCTAGGATTAGACGGTATACCTCTTAGAATTACCAGGACGCTCGGTAGATGAAACTCCAACTGTAGTCGTCTTTAGGAATACCGGGGTGATCGAGAATTTTCTCCAAGAATTGTACCGTGTGTTCAAGATCGGAGTAGTAATATTCGTCGTAGTCTGTGGAGCCGAAGAAAAAGCCTGATCGAGTAGGCAGAATGTGTTCCGGCCCTGCTACAACTTCTCCTTCTTTCAAGTCCTCCAAAGTCTTGTCCCGAGTTTCCAGTACTTGCTTGCAAAGGCTCAGCAAGCTCTTTAGGTCTCCACGTGAAACTTCAATGTCTTGGCAGTTGTCATCTTCCCCGGAAATGTCTACGAAGAACTGGTGAATCTGATTGGCTTTGCGCCAGTAAGCGAGTGGGAGTCTCACCGTTACGGAGTTGCCGCCGTAACAAGTCGAGTCAAAGTCGGTCAAGCCGACTGCCTCTGCAATCTTGTTGTACAGTTCTTTGTCTTGAGCCGAGTCATGATTGTAATTGCCGACGAGTTTTTCGGCGTAGAGGTAAGAGTCGAGTCCCATTGTTTGTTTCGGTTAGTTGTTTTGTCAGAGCAATCAGCGGAGGTTGTCTACCCCTGCAATTTCTTCTTGGAGGCGTTCAACAGCCTCTCGGGCCATGTCTTCCCAGAAAGAAGGGTTGAACGCCAGGTCAATGCCCTTCTTCACCCAGTCGGTGGTATCGGCATTATGGATAACCTCTCGTCCGGTTTTCGTGAAGCGGCCCCGGGATTCATTCCAGATTTGTTCGAAGTTCATTGTTGGTTCTCAAGTAAAAGTCAGGGTGTGTCAGAAGAGTTCTGGTTGTGGTTGCTCAGTCGTGTAGGAGTCGCCCTTCTTGAAGAACAAGAGCGGCATTTGACTTTCTTCGTACCTTTGGTAACCAATAAAGTCTCCATCCCGACCGTCCACGTGTGGAGAAATCCATTCGAAAAAAGCCTCAATCTCCCTGCCGTAGTTCTTAATGTCTCCCTTTCCAAGGAGGGACCACTGTTTCGAAATTGTGTCCCATTCCAAATACTTACAGTAAGTTCTTGGAGTGTAGTAGCTGCAGTCGCTAAAGAGCATGCACCACCTGTCAGGGTAGCCTTCCAGTGCTTCTTTCTCAGCCTCAGGGTCGAGTTTGCCGCACATTACTTTGAGAACATGAATCACCTCTTCGGGTGTGCCCCGCTTCAGTTCAACATTCACGTAAATCTCAGTGTACATACCCATATTTATTCTTCTTTGTAGATTAAAAATTCATGCAATTTTCCAGTCAGTGTAATCACGGTACTGGATAGATTCTGATCCATCAAATTCAGTGATCTTAAACATACAACCTTCAGGAATCCACTAGATAGAGAGATCCTCAGAACCGCCCCCGTAAAAGCAAGAATCGGGGTAAACGGACTCAACGTAAGCGGGGATACGGTCCCTTTGGTCATTTTCTACCATGTGGACCAAGGTTGGGTCAAACAATAGGAAATGCTCGAGACCTTTATCGGGGACTGAGTTCCAGGTGCTCCAACCTGCGCCAAAGCCTGGGCTGTACAAGACGGCAACTTTGCCGCCGCGAATTTCTTTGGTTTTTGGTGCCAGTGATTGTGTTTTCATGAACTTACTATAGCGTTTTCTCTCAGTGAAAACAAGGGAGGGAACCGCCCCTTTCGGTTCGGTTATCCCCCTCACTTCAGCTCAGGGTCACTTGTCGGTCAGGCCACCCGGCAGAAAGTCCATCTTGGCACCGTTGATGATAACCATTTTCTGAATGGATCCGTTGGCGAAGGCAGCCTTCAGGATTTCATTTCGCTGGTATTCCAACGATTGGTTGGTTACAGTGGAGGCCAGAGCCTTATTTTCCTCAGCCTTAAGCTGAGCCGTTTCGGTCTTCACTTGCTGCTCCTTGAGAGCAGACTGAGCGGCGACCACACGGTTAACGGAAGCAACCAGATCGTCAGGAAGGTCCGCCTTACCAACAATAATGGAGTCAACAGTAATCTTGCCCTCCAGACCGTTCTTCTTCAGAGCGTCACTCAGGTTGACTTTGATCGTGTCCTGAATTTGTTCCAGGCTGCTATTTACAGACAGTGCGGGAAACTCGTCAACCGATTGGTTCACTGCGGAGGTAATCAGGCGAGAGATGTAGCTTGACATCAGCTGGACTTGACCGTTTTCCACAATGCCGTGGTTGGTCATATCGTAGCCGGTGTAAAACTCGTACATTGAGTTCGGGTTGATGCTGTAAGTGACTGTAACATCCATCTCTTTCATGATGGTGTTGTCCTTAGTCTTGGGACGAAGGTCGTTCGCTGTGACAGTGATCTTACGAGTGTTAAACACCTTGATAGAGCCCAACCCGTCGTACTTGATGCCTGGGGGCAGCACTTCGTTTTTGACCTGGCCATCGAAGCCAATGTAAAGTCCATTTTCACCGGTGCTAATCGTGGTGAATTGGCCAGCAGCCAGACTGAGAGAAAGGAGAATGGCGCCAGCGCCGATTGCAACTTTGGTAACAGACATTTGGTTTTGTTTTTGTGAAAGTTTGGTTTTCGTGGTTGTGACTTTTATCTTAAGTCAGAAGAGGAGGGTAAAGGGTTAGTCCTTGGACAAACCTGCTGTGATGAGTAGGATCCCTGCACCCACGAGAAGGAAAAGGGGAAGGGCCTTCAGGAGGATGAGAACGGGCAGGCCACGCCAGTGAAGGACGAACAAAATAAGGGTAAGGCCAGAGAGAACCCCTAAGAAACGACCAAGCATAGATCAAACTTGTTTGTTTTGGTGAAAGTATGAAATGATGAAAAGTTCTTTGTTTTCGTAAGCTAGTGCGAGATCCTCACCCTCGGTTTGAAGCAACTTTACTAGATCCATTTTCCGCTGCTTACGGAGACGTTCGCATTGTACCACCAAATCCCACAAGTGAATTTGGACTGCGTCCTCAAGGGAGAAACCAGTACTTTGAAAAGCGACTTCTTCCGGGAGGACATTGTCTGTGGGTCCGGGGTCAGGAGTGTAGTTCATAAGGCAATCAGGTGAATTGAGTAAGCGTTTGCTCTTCGAGGTTCCAGACGCAGAGGCGAGCTTGAGCCGGGTCGAAACTTTCTTGAGTGCTGCCACCCATCTGTCCGTCGAGAACGAGGCTCTTGTCGCTCACGTGAACGTGGTGGTAGTGGCCAGCCACTCGAACCCAATCGCGGTTGGATTCTTCTTCCCACCAGTAGACACGAGTTTCGTCTTGAGGCCAGACTGCACCAGCACGGCGTGGCCCATACAGCATATAATCTTTCGCTTTACGAGTCACTTCGTTCACACGGTAAACCCCCTCGTAGTTTTCAGGAACGAGAACCCAGAGAGGGAACATTGCGTGCGCGCAGCGGTATTCTACTCCTCGTGAGTCCCTCAGGGCGATACCATACGGGAAAGTTTCCAGCCATTGCCCTACTTCAGTCAAGCAGATACCAGCTTCTTGAAAGTCTCGGACAGTGCGATCAAAACCTTCTTTCAACTGAACGTTGTTACCGCGAGCGTAACGCTCCAGCTTGTTCTGGTGATTGCTTCTCAGAGCAATCGCACCGTTTTCAAGGGCTTTTCGTACAGTGTTGTAAACTTCCACGCTGTCGCTGGTTTTCATCCGCGAGTCGAACAGGTCACCCAAAAGCACAGGGATGCATCCGTTTTCGTTGCAATAGTTCAGTGCTTTTCGCAAAGCCGAAATTTGAGAGTGGATGTCGCCGATAAAAGCGTAATTGACGTTTTTCATATTATTACTATGGCGTTTTCTCAGAGAGAAAACAAGGGGGAGAACCGAAAGTTTCTGGTCGGTTTACCGCCCTTTGCGCGGCAGGGTGGAGTTGCTTTTGAGTAGGGACTCAGAGGGCACGGAGACCCCCTGTAGGGCATCCTCCGCTATTGGGGGTAGGGTCTCTAGGGTAGGTGAAACGGGCTCCTCCCGGGGCGCCTGGAGCAATCTAAGGGGCACAACAGGGGTGGTCCGGTTACGGCCCCTGCTCGCGAATTTATTCGGGTTCATAGATGCACTTCACACACGCTTACTATAGCGTTTTTATACCGCCGGGACAAGGGTGAAAACCGAACTTATGCCGTCGGCTTACCGCTCCTCTTTCTTCGAGCACTCTCAAGTAGTTCTTTTGCGCGGCGCTGCATAGCCCTGCTGTTTCTGCGGCCACCGGACATTAACTGCCGAGCCTCTACTTCCTCGCGGTTAACTTCCGCTACAAGATTACTTGGCGCCGCTTGGCGATTCGGTGGTGTGCATTTCCCTGAGGTTCCAAAGTTGGTCCCATTTGGTCTTACACAGCGTGTAAAGTCATACGAATCTTCCCCAGACTCACTATAGCTTAAACCTTGGGACTGTGAAGCCAAATTGTGAAAGATTTTAAGAGAATCTTCAGAGAATGAACCTTGCATGTTGAAGCCGCAGTTATACTACTTTTACCCTTGAGGGTTCGGGAGTTGCTTCCTCAGACGGTTTAGGATAGTGGTATTAACCTTGGCGAGCGCCATATCGAGAGTTTCTTTCTCTCCCTTCTTAGTTTCCGATGTGGAATTACCTCTGAAGCGAAGGCTTGATAAGCGGCGGGCAGAGCAACTGGCAACGTTAAGCCATTGTAGTGAGTTCATGTATCTCGGACAAATCTAACAAGAGTGACATCCGCAATGTCTTGGCAAGACACAGAGAAGTTTTCGATCATCTCTACTATTCTTTGCTCGTCTCCACCTGCAAGGCCACAACCGATGTAAGGGAAGCCGACCCTGGTTTTCTTGTCGGCACCCGCCAACACGTACACTTTTCTCAGAAAAGTCTCAAAAATTTTCAGAAAGTTCCCGAAGGAGTTGTACTCGAATAAGTCTTCTCCCCTCCCGTAAGTGTACTGGGTATAGGCGTTAACGATCGTGAAGGCACGTTGAATCATCCATATCTCTCGCACGTGAGCCATAGTATAGTTGCCAAGTTTGCCCCTGTCACCAGAGTCTGTGGCGCGGTCAACTTCAGCAGCCTCAGGATGTTCACGACTGATTTGTCCGGCAATTCCGGAAGCCATCTTGTTGAAGCAGTTTGCTCCGTGAACGATTATGTCAAACCGACCCTTGCGAGCCATTGCTAATAGGTCGCCTTCAATTTTTTTAAGTGTAGTCATTGTTTGTGCGGGTGTTCAATATTGACGCTTATTTCTTCCCATTACCTCGGCAATCTCGCTGCGGATCCCCTCAAGGATGACCCCAAGCTTGTTGGCGCCCTCTCCGGTCACAACGTCAACACCCCAATAAGTGTCTCCCCAAGTGTTGCCTTCGATTAGTTTTGCGTTTCCTGTTTGTGCTAGGAGGTTTTTTAGATCCGGGTTCTGAAATTTAATGTGTAGTAACTCTTCCATAACTCCGTCTTTCCTAAGTTCCCACTCTACGGGGTCAAAGTCCTTTAAAATGCCGTTACGGTTTCCCGCAGCTTTGGCCTCGCTTGGGGACTGCATCTTTGCAATTTGGTGGCGTGTTTCGGAGTCCCGAGTCTTAGCTGCTTGAAATGCGTGTTCGACTGTGGGGTATTTGATCCCCTCGTATTCTAGAACGCTCTCATAAAAGTTTGACAGGAAACTGAATTGGCCTGAGAATTTGGTAATGGTCATTTGTCTCCGAATTCGATAAACAGATTCATTTCCCAATAGTCAAATTGCTCTTGGATGGCGTCCTTCGCTTCGTTGTATTCTTCCTCGGTAAGGCAGCCGGGGTTCTGATATAGGACCTTCATTCTTTCTAAAGCATTTTGAAGGCCCCGGATATATTCAAATTGGTACTTGCGTTTTTGGTATTGGACTAAGGTTTCTTCAACGCCATCCGGATACCTAATGGTATCTGTTCGAGTATCGAATGTTGTTGGCGGAATGATGTGGTTGATGGTGGCCATGGTTTGTTTGTCTGCTGGATAATAAATTATTGTATCAACCAACAAGTCTGGCATAATTGCCATAGGAATCATAACTCACCGTAGCTTCTTTGAATCTTTCCAAGTCTTCAATCCTTTGAGTCAAGTCGTTGATTTCATCTCGTATACTATCATTAACTCTTACTTGAGGGTCTAAATTCCCAGATAAATTTCTTCCGCACACATAACCCTTCAGGAAAATCTCAAAGGTTGTTCCCAAACGAATGTCATCTTCAGGGGTTTGTCCCCACATGGTGCGGAAAGCTTCGATTGCTTCCGGCGTGGTTCCGGGCGGGTAGTTGTAGGCTAAGGGCTTAGTCATTGCGGTGTGTGAGTACGGGTGGTATACCATTTTTGTAGTTGAGGGTCGGATATTTCGGTGAAGGGTTGCGGGACGGTCAATAGTAGAGAATGGGACGGTGAACGTATAGGGTGTTAGCAAGACCAAGGATACCCAGTATGGTAGCAACAACTGACAGGGTACCCGCATATGATCTAACTCCTATAGAAATTGCGAGGCAACTTACTAGACACTGTAAGGCAAAAGTTATTGCTAAGACGGCTACATGGGTTTGACTCCTGTAGTTACGAATGACCAAATTGTTATTCGAAAAGCTTCAGCCAGGTGGTGAATGGGGCGATGAATGTAGCAGGTAAGGGCAAGAAGTGAAATTCCATACAAAACCAGAACGGGATTCACAGGGGTTGACATGACCCCCACGGCCAAGGAAATACAGGCTACAAAACAGTGGAAAGCAAAAATAATTGCTAGCTCCAGAGTGGAATTTCTTTGCCTATAACGGCGAATGTGCCAGTTTGCGTAGCGAATTAGGGGGAGCATTTTTCGGAGTGGATAAACTTTTGGGCATCAGCCAACGGGTCCTTTGGGGACAGGCATCAGCCACTCTTCTTCCCCTTAGATAGCAACCACTCATTACTAATGGCCTTGAAGGAAAACTCAGAGTCATTGGACTTGAATACTAAGCCTTCGCGGGTGACTTTGGGGTTCATAGACGGGCCATCGGCGTACGCCAGTAGCTCGTCTAGGTTGGCGAAACTATCAGTTACACACATTGCGGGGTGTAGGATAGGGGCATGAGTCAAATCAGCCCCCAGTGGAACTAAGTGCTCATTTAAAATGTCCATTCTGGCCCCTGGCTTCATGTAAGTTTGGTTGTCGATATCGAAAATATCAAACAGGAAAAGCCGTCGTCCCTTGATTCCTTCCTGATTACCTTGGATTTTTTCACCCAGAATTTCTTGCTGAAGGGCAATGTTGTGACCTGTTTTTTCATTATAGGCAAGCATGGCTTCCAAGATGCCCTGGTCCCGAGCAGCCTTCCAGAAACTATTGCCTTCAGTCTCTTCAAGGTCCAGTTTCCGACTGCACACCCCGATGTCACCGTCTTTGACGTAGATAGTACATGAGGACCCGTCCAGCTTCACGGTAACTTCGTAAGTTTCCCCCTTGTGGCGCTCAAAGATTTCGTCCACAATACCTTGCCCCCTCGGCTGATCCGTCCTAGGAATCCAGCTAGGGAAGTTGCCTTTTGCAGTGCCAGCCAAACAAGCCGGTACAGGAGCCTCCCATTTCTGAATGCCGAGAATTTCGGTTACGTCATCACCCTCCTTTACAAAGCGTAAGCAACCTTCATCATCCCTAACTTGGAAGAATCCCCCATTCAGTGTCTCCACAAATGGCAACAGTAGGCCTTGTGACAGGGTTCCCTTCGGCCGGATAGTCCGCAGCTTCTCCCCTTTAACTCCATTATACTCACGGGGTTCTTTCCCATTAGAAAGGAAGGGCGCCAACTCGTGAGGAATAAATGAGTCGGGTTCCGCGTAAATTACTAAATCTCCCACTTCATATTTCCCCACAGAGTCAACTACCCACCAGCCATTCACACGGTAGGCACAGATTCTATCGGCTTCAGGGATGGGGCGAATTTCCGCGATGCGTTGGACAGATGCAAGTTTGCGTTCGATGTTTGCCATTTTGCTTTTGGGTGTTTGACTCTGGGGGGTTTGTAGCCCGGTGTTAACCTAGGGGGTACTTACGAATTGAGGGCAAATTCAAGTTAGGGGTTTCTCAGACTTTGCGGCATTGATTCTCTCCACTTGGGCCATGGCGTAATGACATACGGCTTTTCGGATAAGGTCAGATCTAGCGATTCCCTCATCCTCAGCAAGAATTTTCACTGCCTCATGAAAGGTTCTAGATACGAGAAGATCAATCTTATAAGTTTGGGTCCCATCCTCAGAGGTTCCAATATCTGTATCAAAACATTCGCTTTGTTTCACTTCCGTAGAAGCTCCCTCAAGCTCATTCCATTGTGTCACGGCCTTCGATTTCTGAACCCAATCAGCTGGATTGCCGACGGTAGAAGCCGCAAAGTCAATGACCAAAGTCATGTTATCTTTGTTGACGCGGGGGACCCCATAATGGACCACAGAGCCCCGTGGAACAGCGTAATGCTCATCGCCAACCCAGTCCCAAAATTCAATGAGATCAATTTCGATTGTTCCTTCAGATGCGAATGTGGCCATTTGTGGTTTGGTGGTTGTTGAGAGGCAAGGGGATGCTAACGAGATCAGTGTAGCACGCTTTTGGGTCGGTGACGGGAATCAGGATGTGGGTCATTGGGCGATGGTGGGGTGGAACGATGTAAGCATAGCACGTTTTCCTGGGGTTTATGCCTGGCTAGCCTTAGCAGCTTCCACAACCTGACGCAACCGGAACACTGTTGCACGGTCTGGCATGTGGCGATAGTCTCTAGTAACAAGGTAGCTCCCCTCATTAACAAGGTGAATAGCTTTTAGGTTTACGGTCGTTGGTTTTGGGTTAGTGTTGTCGGGAGCGCTTGTCCATAATGGTCGGGGCTTTTCTTCGGAGTCTCCCCAAGTATAGGGCTTTTTCTTTGCTAAGCAAAGGGCGGTTAACCGCCCCACATCACAACGAGAAGAGTTGGGGAATTTATTCAACGTCTAATTTGTATATATCGTTTAAAATAACGCTAACATCAATTTCTTCTTCTGGCTCATCTTCCCCGTCAACCCGAAAGTAATCATAGTAATTCTCTAGATATGTGGTCAAGTCTTCCAGTGCCTCTTCCATCGTATGGAATCCAAACCATTTCGACTCATGGTGTTTTCTTCCGAGGCTCGAAGAAGGAATTAACTGCCAAGTCCACCGATCCCAGTAATACCTGGGTTTCACAGTCATTTCTAAGCCACTGAAATTTTGTCTTAGGGGTTCAAACATTTACTCTACTTCTTAAGTGTTTCTGCCATTTGTCCCATACCAACCAGTCCCCGTAGCTTCCTTCAAAGTCCAACGGATAGGGTTTCAGCAAACTGAATCGTGCAGCTTTTTCTAGAGCGTCAAAAGCTTTGCCCTTATTTAGGAAGACGGTTATACCCCAATCCGGGGCTGCAACTTCCCCCTGAATGAATTTTGCCCTCTTATATCTACCCTCGTGAACCACTCCCCAACATCTTCCGGAGCCTTTATGAACTCTAGCGTGAGAAATCCACTTATGCCCCTGAAGATTAACCACCCGTCTTGCATCTGGAGGGACAACCAGTTCGATTAAACCAGAATCAGCTATTGCGTATGCCTGAAATTCACCCTGGTCTGGAAGACCCTCGGCGTGAGGCATTATGGCGCCCTCAAAAGAAGATTTGTGCAGGTATGACCCGAAATCACAACCCTCAAACAAAGCATCTTTGAGAATGGCCCCATTAAAGTTGCAACAGCGAACGAGGGAATATCGAAAGTCAGCACCAGTCAAGTCGGTATGGCTGAAATCAACCTCCCAGAGTTCAGACCTGTAGAAAAAGCTATAGGACAAGTCGGAGCCAGAAAAACTCTTGAAAGTTAAATGTTTCCTAGAGAAATTGGATTCCCGTATGTTATTAGAGAAAGTTTTCATTAAAAAGAGTCCATATCTATACAATCTCTTAAAATCAGTTCCTCAGGCAATAACCCCTTAGCAATAACTTCCTCGTGATCAACACAGCGGTCAAAAGCTTGGGGCCTTGCCTTGTAACAATCCCATAACAACAGATTCCTAAACCATCCACCCGGTCGCATGTCTAGTTTGGATGCGATTTCAGGCGTTATCTTTTGGATTGGTATCACAATGACCGGTTCAAGAATATTCTCAGTAAGTTAACCCACAGATTGTCATTAGGATCATTAAAGTCAAAGACAATCTCAACATAACCTAATTTACTACTGGGTACTATAGCGTGTAACCATCCTGTTTTTTCTGGGGAAATGTCCAAACTGGGTTGGAGCCCCGGCAGAAACCATTCCAGGACTAATCCGCCCTCAAACTCTGGGAATAAGGTCGGGTAATCCTGCCCAGGGAAATTTTCTTTGTAAAAGTCAAAGAACCAACCTTCAAACCAGTCTAGGAGTTCCTTAGACGGGGCTTTCCCCTCGCCATCCAACCACCCATCTTGCAATGAGCGGACCCTAAGTAGGTTGGCTTTGAATTCGCTTTCGGTTTGCATTTTGACCCGTGGTTAGCATGTTAGTTTAATTACTTGCTTTTGCCTGTCCATCCGGTAAACAAAGATAGAATCAAACGAATTACAATGATTGCAATGATCGCAGAAATCCACAGAGGAGAAAGCACCCAAATCCAGGGCCAAGTGATGTGACCGGTGAGTTTCAGGCCAATAAACAATGCAGTAAGCAAACCAGAGAACCCAATCCCTGAAGAAGATGATGAAGACATTCGTGTGCGGCGACGCGAACGATAGGACATTTGGTGAGTTAAGAAATAGAATTATTTGAAGTTTTCAAGTTTTCGGCCAGAGAGATAATTTGATCAAGTTTATCATCAATGTCCCAGCCCAGCCCTAGTCTTTTCACTGCTCGAGTGATTTCTGCTGCCATGTCATTGATTTCCGAAAGGCTGAACCGATCGTCAAACAAGATTTCTTGAATTGCAGTTTCTAGGCTGGTCCAGGTTGAGAAAGTGCGTGTATTTAGACGATATTCTCTTTGGATCCAGTCATTGTACTCTTGAATAAGAGTGTCTGCTTCGTCCTTGTAGGGCGAACCTTGGTAATTTCCGGAATACTTGAACAGCAACTGGTTCATGCTGTAGGAAATTTGTTGTAAATCTCTTGTTTTCGTCATTGATTGTTACCAACCCTTGATGGCATCATTTACCCCTTTAATGAAACGTTGGTAATTAGCTTCAGTTTCGGATTCTGAATCAAATTTTACTTCGACTATTTCTCCACCCGATAACAGGATCCCAACATTTCCTTTCTGGCTGCCGGTGTGGAAGTAATAGGAAACTCTCTTAACATCTTTCGCAGATACTGATGTATTTCCGATTGTAATAAGCATGTTTTGTACCCGATTAGTTTAATTTTCCGGACCATTAGAAGAACTCCAGCACGGTCTTACAGGTAGTATAGGTGACGGTCGGTCTACGGTAAAGGTGTAATCAGCCCCAAGGCTCTTTTCTCTTCCTCCGTGAGTTTGGCCAAGGCTCTTTTCTTAACCTCCCCCATTCTCTCTGCGTCTCGCAGTTTATGATTTTCCCACCAACTTTGGTACAAGGGCGGGAACTCTCTATGAAGACAATTATTCTCTAGATCATTGAGAGCGTTTTCCAATTTTGAGAACGCATGGCAGGCAATCTCTATTAACATACCGGGAAGGGTCTCGTCGGTTTCCGCCAAGCCGTAGAGTTTAATGTTGTTGTTAATTTGTTCAGAACTAGTTTTAGTTCTAGGTGTTCGAGAAGCTGGTACCTCGTATGGTTGTTCGTGCGGAAAGGGGTCTCTGCAAGGCATTATTTTGGTTGTTTAATTGTGTTAATTTTCCGTGTCAATCTAAGCTGTAGAGAATTTCGTTCACAGCCTCTAAGGCAAGGGCACGGCAGTTGCTCCGGCGATACAGGCTGATCACGGCCCAGTGTGGGAAGCCGTATGCCCCTCCAGTATAGCTGTTATCACCGGTTTGGTAATTCCAAGAGAAGGAGCCGTCGTCGTTCTCATCGGCACCAACCGTCACCAGAATTCCAGGAAGGGTGTCGTCTTCGCAAGCCCTGTCATCGGATTGAATGTTCTCTTTCATGAACTTCAGAAGGTTTTCGATTTCCGACTGAAACGTTTTCAGATTCTTCGGGGTCATTTTGAAGATGAGTGGGATTGTCTCAGGTTGCTCACTGCATTAGGGGCACCGAGGAGCCAAGTTAAGCGGAATGCACAGCCCCACCGATCGCAGATGTACTCTAAGTTAGATTCAATACTCTTTAAGCTAGAGTAGCCATACGTCTCACTACCGCTCCGTCTGTCGGGATCGTAAGCAAGGTGGAAAGCCCTAAGAGCCTGAATAGCCCTTTTGTTTTTCTTGATTTGCAGTACAACCTTGTTCAGATCTACCGGGTGTGCGAAATCAAAGACTTTTCTCTGAAGACGTCTTTGAATTCTCTTTTTGACTTTCCTTTTCATACACTAATCATACCGTTTTCGTTCAGCGAAAACAAGGGGGGGGAAGCCGAAGGCTTCAGGTCGGTTTACCGTCCCCTTTTGTCTCTTCGTTCCTAAGGATTCGAGCGAGCTTCACCAAGTAAGGGTCATTGCCGTATATTTCCCCTAACTTTTTGAAATCTTTGGAGTCGATCAACCCGCGCATCATCGTTGAACTTTCCGACCCAGCGGCACGAGGGATTAACTGCCCACCGATCCCTAACTTTTTGGTCAGTCCATCTAGGTAATTCTTACGGTCTTCGCCAAGTGCAAGGAGAACATTTTTCGAGCCTTGGTTCTCAATAATCTTTGACAGTGCTTCGAAGGTGTTTGAGGCGTGAACGAATTTGACGCGGGAAACATCTACTCCTTGCTGCTTTAACACTCGACGAAACATCAGGTTTCTTAAGTTCCAGTCAACGTTGGTTTTAGCTCCACTCATAATTACGTTGACAACCTGAGACTTCTTGAGTAGGTTCTTGACAACGCGAGCATGCCCCGGAGTCGGAATATTGTACTTACCCCAAGTTACTCCGACCTTGTAAGGTTTTTCTTTAGCGTTAACTTCGGTACCCTTCCGACACTTACCGGACGTACCATAAAAACTCCCGTCGGCTTTGACGCACCGAGTGAAGTCAAATACAAGTTCGCAAGCGTTTTCGGAGATCGACCCAGGGTTCATTACTAAGTAGTTGCGTTGATGAATCTTACCCTTCGACCGAGTTATCGAAAGCTGGAAATTCAATCAGGCTTTGGGCTTCAACGTCGTAGAGAAGCAACGCAGGGGGACGCTTGTCGTACCAAGCTCGGGTCTTCCCTCCACAGCCAGCGTCGAGGACGAGAGAGCGGCCATCGTTCACAACCTTGTGGTAATGCCCCGCAACGGCGATCCAGTCCCTCTCGGGCTCTCCGAGCCACCAGAACCGCTCACGGTCGGATAAGGAGTAATCGGCACCCCAAAGCAGGCATTGCAGCTCTTGTTCCGTAGGATGAAGATACATCCAAGTTTGCTCGAAGTTCGGAACTTCAACGGAAGCAGGAATTTCCGCGTGAGCAACCCGGTATTCTCGACCTTTAGAGTCTCGGAAGGCGAAAACGTAAGGGAAAGTTTCAAGCCATTGCCCTACTTCGGTCAAGCAGACACCGGCTTCTTGAAATTCCCTGACTGTCTTACACAAGTCTCTTTTGAGAGAAATCTCTTCCTTTCGAATGAGTTTCTCGATAAGGTGTTGGTGGTTGGAACGCAGTACAATGGCTCCGAGATCCCTCTGAGACTTTCTTACAAGGTTGTAAACAGAGACCGTCTCTGAAATCTTGCACTGCGAGTCGAAAAGGTCGCCCAGAAGGATGGGGGTTAAGTTGTTATCGTAACAGTAGTCCAGGGCATTCTTCAAAGGAAATGCTTGAGAGTGTACGTCGCCGATAATTGCATATCGGACGTCTGTCACTGGGTTAATTTACCACAGATGAGATCCAGGGTGTCGGTCGAATTTACGTTGTTGACAGACAAGCTTCGGCAGTCTCGGATGTTTCGCTCATTTCGCATTCGGATTTCTATAATAGCAGGATGAAACTACCACAAGAAGCGAAGCCGTGACGATGAATGCGCTCGATAGCGACATTAAAAGTTTCTTGTCTTGTGGGTTAAGGTCTTTTAATGATTCAATCAAAGGTAATTTCATTTTGTAGTTCAGTTTCAAGTAGTTGTTTGATGGTGTCGCCGTGGCAACGTTTTGGGGCGCAATGGCAGATTAGCTCTAGTGTTTGAACTTCGGGATTTCTAGCAATTGCAAGCAACTGCTGGAACTGGGCCAATTCTGCCCCATCTTGTAGCAATTTAGGTGGCAACCATTGCTCATAAGCATCACAGACTCGGTCCCTTTCTGCCTGGCTATAGTCGGCCATTACGAAAGGGTTCCCCAAAGATGTGCTGCGATTTATTGCCGCTCTAACGGTACCTTTAGGCGGTGCTAAGAGTCTTCCGCTAATGCTTTTCTTATTGACTACTTTGATTTTGGTCATTTTGCTAATGAGTTAATTGCTGTTGGGACGAATAGGATACAGGCTGACTCTCACTTGAGTTTGGTGTTCGTCATTTGACCAGATAGTCCAATCAGCGTATCCAACACGGTAAGACTTACCATCCAGAGTTAGGAAGCTTTCTCTTGCGGGAATTGCGGGAAGTTCTAGCTAGCGGTGATCAATATAAGAATCGTTATCGTTAGCGTTTGTGAATTGAGTTGAAATCATTTTGTGATTGGTGCTAGGGGGTTAGAAACCGGTGAGTCAACCCAAAGGCTTCCTAATCTCAAATCCAGCTACGCTCTGGAAAAGCATTAAACCCTTTGGGCAAGGTTCACCAGAAACTTTCTCTCTAAGGGACATAAACCTGACGTAATCATTATTTCGTTCATAGAAATCCATCCAAGAATTAAATTCACCTTCACTGATTGCGAAAATTGCTCCGTCCTTATATGCCTTCATTAAGGCCCACCCATACCACAATCGGATGACCCCAAAAAGTCTAAGATCAGGGTGTGCGTTCCTTAAGAAGGCTTTTACGGGGGGTTTCAAGTCGAGGCCTTTAATTTGGGACTTTATATTGTATAAGTCAAAGTCCCCATCATTGCTTAAAGTTGAATCATCAAACTGGTCTTTGAGGCTGAGGTATTGCTCTAATTGTGCTTGGGATAGAAATTTCCCTTGGCTGAGTGCAAAAACGGCCCCCGACTCAAAGGATTCTTTTAGGGCCCATTTCCCCCAAAGATAATAAGGAACCTCCCCGATTCTTTTATCACAGTGAGTTTCCATGGCTCCCTTAAACTCCCTTGAAGCCCGGTTAAGCCCCCAGGATTGGATATTGGTGACTTTATCAAAGAGTTGGGGGTTCATTGCTGGAATTTACTTAACTAAATGAAAAGGTTATCAATCCCAGATAGCCAAGAAAAGCGTTCGAGAAAGGAACACCAGTGTGGTCACTGGCCAGATTGCAGCGAGCAAAGAAGCACGGGTATTTCCATAACCTTTAGCGAGGAGGGCTGTGTAGGCCCCTGCGTAAATACTACCGTAAGCTAGAAAAATCAGAAAGGCCATTGGGTCTGGAGTTAATTGAAAAAGAAGCAGGGAATTTACCAACTATGTTCAAATCGAATTTTATAAACACCTTGGGGAATCTCCGAAAGGATGATCTCATAGCCTTCGGAACCAGGGCAAGGGACAACTTCATGGACCGGGATTTTTACTTCCAGGGTACTATCTGGGTCGATACACTCGGGTTTGATGCCGTCGAAGTAGTCCGAAGTTTCTTCCGGCAAGGACACCCCGACTTCGCGGCAAACTTTTAGAACTTTGAGATGATTTTGATGCTCTGCATCGTAAGGGGAACGGTAGCCTTTGACGTAGGTTGACATTGACATTTTGTTGTTGTGGGTGGGTCGTTTACGCGGGGTCAGTTTTTTGTAATCGCTTCAATCTGAGAAAGGTCGATGCTTGTAATAAGCAACTTCTTAGTGGGCAACCAATCAAAGATACCAAGCCTCTTGATCTCCAGGTGAGTTACTGTATTGCCCGAAGTACGAATGGTCCATTCTTTGATAAAAGAGAGACGGATTGTGTTGCCGCTTTTCAGGTAGATTGTGAGGGTGTTCATAGGTTTAGAGGTTTCTTTGAAATTCAGTGGGGAACGTGTTCCCTTTTGTCAAGTTCTGCCTTAAGGTTGTCCCTTAAGTATACCAGGTTCCTAACCTGTGAAGCTCGGTACAGGGGGTTAGGCCGGTAAATTCCTAGTTTATTCAATACTTGCTTGGGTATTACCGCAGTTTCAGGATAACCCTCCAGGTCCTTTTTGTAGACTTCATAGGAATTCCAATCCCAATCATGCACCACGCTTAACTGACCACGTACCATTTGAAATACCTTGAGCAGCCTAGGTGTGGGTAGTTTCAAGAGGTAGTTTAGATTGTTGTTGTTTGGGTTCATAGTTTCGTTGGGTGAATAGGTGAAAAGAGGGGAGCCCTCAGGCAATCCCCAGCAGTGCATCAAGCTTCTTCGGGGTTAAGCCTTCCAGCCACTTCCCGAAGGAACCAACTCTGCCAGAGCGCAGCGCGAAGCATGCCCCCGACAGGGATCCTCCTTCATCCAGGACAACTAGAGCGAAGTCTTTCTGATTCAAGTGGTTGTGTACACTCATCATGGATTCCACAGCAACTTCCATCATGTCAATGGAACGCAGGTGAACGTCAAAACCCTCACGGTACTCAGGGAAGTGCAGCAGGAACTCTTCCAAATCGTCGTTCAGGAAAAGCTCGGAGAAGTTCGGATCGCCGTTTCCGCGAACACGGTGCATTTGGCAGTACACATCGGACTTTGCTTTAGCACGACCAACACCGTCAAACAGGATAAAGCCTTCGTGGTCGGCGCCACGATCGTTCACGACTGCCATCAAACCTTCCATGCTTCCGAAGTCGTAAGACTGGGCAGCGTTGAACCCAAACAGGTTGCAGAACTCGACGAGTTTGAGTTCCTCCAAGTCTTGGTTGCGGTCACGCACAGCCAGCAGCGGCAACTGAGGATCTGCATAATCTACAACGATGCGGTTGTCGCGGTGGCACAGTTCGAAGATGTAACAGAGGTTCGAGTCCAACATGTCCGTCGAGTAACCAACTTCGTCAAAGACAAGCCAGAACAACTCAGCGAACGAACGACCCGTGGAACCTACCTCAGATGCGGCTGCTACAGACCCGGAAGTTGAGACAATCCAGTCTCCGTTGTAGTTGAACAACTTGATCAACGAACCATCGTACTTCTCATAAACCTTGGTACGCGACCAATCTAGTTCGTGACAGTGGCCCTCACCAATGTTAAAGAAGCGATCGAACGCATATGCAACCAGGCGGTAGTACGGAGAGTGGTCACCATCGTTATCAACACGCTCAACCACAGCACCACGACAAGCGCGAACAATCGGCAGTGACTTGTCGGCCATGATCGTGCCGTACTTTAGGTTGAAGAGGTTCGGGTAACGCTCATCGCGAGCAACGCGGATGTCAAATTCGGCCAACTCTTCCAGGGCATTGTAGCCCCACTCGTTAAGCCAGTCGATC
>Ga0181356_1000310_pt1 | contig 20568 bp, 24 predicted proteins | sample Fa13VDMM110SN_FD_130104 | JGI IMG/M metagenome (GOLD analysis project Ga0181356, IMG submission 130104) | Freshwater viral communities from Lake Michigan, USA - Fa13.VD.MM110.S.N | ecosystem: Environmental > Aquatic > Freshwater > Lake | place: USA: Michigan | collected 2013-09-24 | reverse complement strand
AGCAATCTTGTATTTGCGAACCCTACGGCTTGAGAAGCCCCACCGTTAGGAGCATCTGCCCAACCGAGATTTATAGCGCTAATATAACCTTCTAATCCTGTTCCGGCACCAATAACGGAATTATTTGCTGTTGAGAATAGACGACGACAAGATGAATCAACATTCAGAACCATACTCATATTATTCACACCGACCAAACCAGCGCTTGTATTAGGAAGGCAATTAATAAAAGGACTTAAAGCGAGGAATGGTTCAGTGAGAGTAACTCTAATAAAAATTTTCCAAGTATTGGTTACGGCACTTGTAGATATTGGCGAATTGTCTGTAAAAACACCATTTACATATCTGTCAATCTGAATAAAATCTAATTTGAAAGCACCTCTTGGGGTAAGGTCTGTATCGTAACACATATTATTATAACTTGCTAAAGGGTTCGCATTTGTTCCTGTTGAATTCTTATATTCACCAAAAGCACAATCTGGGTAAGATGGGGTCATTGAGTTATATCTGCTTAATACTTCCGATGTGTTCATTCTCATCAACATTGGGAGAACATCCTGTAAATTGGTAGATACTGAAACATTGTTAATTGTTGCTTGAGTAGTCGTAAAGAGAGAATTCAAAGGGAAGGCTTGGAGACTGTCAGTAAGTCCATATTGAAACACTTTTTCACCGACTGGGACGGGATAAGAAGCACCACCTGCCGAAATTTCAAAAGACAACTGAGAAGATAAAAGCAAATGTCGGTCAATAACAATATTTTCACTTGGAATTTGAACATTGAAAACGATAGAAGAGTTACTCGTAGAAACGGCTTGAAATTGTTGAAAAGTTGATTGCGAAGCACCAGATAGAACACCGAAGCCTTCGGTAGAAGTAATATCGGCAATACGGGCGTCTTCAATTAATACAGTTCGGAAGTCACTCATTTTATATAATACTCTAACATTTTAATTTTTTAAATTAAAATATTAATTCGCTAAAGAAATAATTTCTTCTAAATATTTTCTTTTTGAAATACTTAAGTTGAACTTCCACCGGTTCCTTTTCTGGTAAAAAGTATTTTAATCGTTGCCGTTGAACCGGAACTTAATTTAAATGGTTGTAATACCCCAGTTCTGGATTTCCAATAAACATTTAAATCCAAATTATAAATTGGAGTATTTCCTACTAAATTAATTAATCTATATTGAGCGGATGGTAAATAAACGATATTTGGTTTATAAATTCCTGTATCACTTACGAAATCGGTTACAACTTGGCTAATATTACTATTATTTCCACCATTGTTATATACTGCCCCATTCAGAAATACTAAAGGAGCGGAAATATTAGAAGGAACAATAGGCAATGTATTAGAAGTGAAAACAATAGATGTAATAGGTGTCCAAAGGGCAAGTGTTGAATACTCTTGAACAATTTGTAAGGCTTGGTATTGAGAAATGGCTGGAGCAGTCGGAGGAAAATAAACAATATTAGCACCTCCAAAGCCATCCATTATCAACTGAATATTTTTCCCAAATAATATGTTTTCTGCCCCCTTTACAATGATGGGAAAACTGCTAAATATTTGATATAAGGCACTATTCATATAAATCTCTATAGGATTCGCTAAAGAATTATCATATCCGGCTACATCTGCCGTTAAAATACTAATATTTTGAACTGTATCCCAAGAAAGACTTGGTGCGTGAGTAGTAGGCATCGTTCCACCTGCTAAAACAACTTGAGCCGTTAAAGCATTAAAGCAAGTAATAAATGTTTGATTAATCAATTGAATCCAGTATTGATATGAAAGTATTTCGTAATATCCTGTTTGATTATTCTGTAGTCCATCATTGGTTTGACTTGGCGGTGCTGGTATTACTACATCTTGAATTTGAGGACTGAATATAACAAAAGTTTGTTGATTAAAATCACCTGCTATTGGGTCAGTATAAGAAAGAGTAACTGAATATATGGTTAAATCTCTATTACCTTGATTTGGTTGAATAACTGGAATAAAAACCGGTAATGTCGGAGTGTCTAAAGTAAAGCGAATAATACTTAAATAATAACTCTCGGGGTCATACACGAAAGGGATATTTCTCGTTTCATTGAAATAAAGTGTTGGCGGGTTTTGGTCTATAGTTTCTAAATTTGTAATTACCACATCGTAATAAACATTATCGCCAGTGTCCTGATATGTAAAACTCATTTATATTATACTTATATAAAAAAATCTAAATCCATTTACTAAATGAAATAAAAATAAATAGGGTTGGAATACTTATACAATATGTTAAATAATGAAAACGAATAAATCTAAATAGCGCTATAAAGAAATCTAATGACAAATAAAGAAAAATCTAATGCTTTAATGAAGAAATCTAATATTGTATTGATTTCTGTAAGTAATAATTTTAAAATTATTACTAAAACAAATCTATTTTTGTTTAGATTTCTGTTTTTTCTTTTTATTTTCATTTAGATTTATTTAGATTTCTCTATTTTCTCATCATTTGTTGTTATTTTGATTTCTTCAGAAATAAATCTAATTGATGATGATTGAGATGATTTATAACCATTCGGTTTTACTTCTTGTGTAAGTAAAGAGACACTCTTATAATTATCTTTATAAGGAACTTTGACTATATCCATTTACTTTATAGAGAGAAAAATATATTTAACCACTCAATCTAAAAGCAGTTATTACTGCTGACCCTGATGGATTACTTCCACCCCCCGAAAAAAACATTTCAGTATTTAAAGTATATGTATCATTAACGGGAACATTTAAAAAAGATGAAATTGTATATAGTCCTTCCGCAACTGGATATGACCCCCCACCAGTTGCGTTTAAAATAAGAGTGCTAAAATAATTTTTTATAAAGGTTGCTCCTTCAAATACACTTAAAGTAGATAAAACTTGTAAAACCGAGGTTGTAGCGTTTGTATTTGGTTTAAAAACGATTTCTTGGGTTATTGCGTAAAATCCTTCATCTAAAACTAAATTGTTTGAAATAGATTCTGTCCCTCCGGATGGTATAACTGTCGGGATTGCGTAAGCGCCAGATGTAAAAGTATCACCAACTCCTCCGTCTTGGACTAATTGAATATATCCGTCAGCGTCTGTTGTAATACTACAATTCAAAAATGTAGTGCTTACTGCTTGGGGATAAATATTATCTGCCGTAATTATTCCGGTATTATCAAAAGTTCCATCATTTTCTAATCCTGATGGCGTATTTTCTAAAGTAGGATAAAGAGTTCCGATTTGTCCATATAATGGATTACTTATATATGACATTTTATATAATAACTAAATATTTTATTTTCAGTTATTATATTACTTATTTTTAATTATTTCTAAATCTGAAATCGGAATAAATAAATGTATTTTTTCATCTGTTTCTATTTTGGCTCTTGAAAACATTTGTCTCTCGTATTTAGCGAAGCGTTCCTCATTATATTCAATGACGGCTAAACAATCCGTAAAATTAAAAACAAAAATCATTTTTTTATTTCCTGATACTTTATTCGCGGTAATCATCGTCGTAGGATATTTTCTTAATGTGTTTGTTCTACTTTTTACTTCGTAATTATATTCATCATCAAAAAAATCAAATTTTGCGTAGCGCTCTTCGTAAGGTTGAATATTTCTTTTGAAATGTTCGCTTAACATCGGTAATATTAAAGCCTCTTCTGTCTTCCCAAACTGATATGATTGAGTATAATGAACCATTTATTCCTAAATTATACAAAGAAAAAATCTAAAAGAAATCTAACGAATAATTTTATTTTGGTTTTTTTTAATCAAAATGTTTTTTTGAATCAAAATATAATATTGATTTAGTGTATAGATGTCTAAACTCGGAAAGGAGAAGCAAATGAATTATTATAAAGGAATGTTGGAGAAAATGATTGATGATACAGATATTACCCGATGGCTTGGTGATGAAGCAAAAAATAAAATTGTTAAATATAGTGAATTGAAAAATTATAGAACGATTAACGATTTATTACCTGAAGCAACAGATTACAGAATTATTTTAACCGAAAGTAAGCCGAACTGTGGTCATTGGTGTTGTGTTCTGAAATATAAAGATATTTTAGAATGGTTTGACAGTTACGGAGTAAAGCCTGATGGAGAATTTAAATATATTCCTAAAATAATGAGAAAAATGTTAGGGCAAGAAGGGAATATTCTCTCTAAACTATTAACCAAAACTAAAAATTCTAATCAAAAAGTATATTATAACAAAAAAAGATTACAAAGCGGGGCTGATGGTGTAAATACTTGTGGTCGTTGGTGTTTAGCGAGAATTTTATCAATGCGAGTCGGCTACGAGTTAGATGATTTCATTGACAAGGTAGATGAAAAAAGCGAAGAAACCGGAAAACCGCCCGATATATTAGCCTGTGATTGGATTACTTAAAGTATTTTTGTCAATCGTAAAAAACCAAGATTTGCGGGGACGGAAATCGCCGTTCCGGTATAATCGGCAAATAAATAAAATGATAAAGTTGTAGCCGTCGGTGTATTGACATTAAAATTAATTGGAACACTTATATAATTTTGGTTTGCGTCGGGTAATGTTACATCTGTTAAAACTTGACTTCTTACTACAATAGTGCCGTCGGCTGTTAATATTAAAACAGTAAAACGGGCTATATCTGTCGTTGCGCCTCCTGTAAAAACGGTTTCAAAAGAACCCGAATAACAACCAAAGGGTAGAATTTGAGTAAAAACTAATGTATTCACTCCATCGGGGATGGCGGTTGTAACGGCTGGTAATTGTGAAAGAGAATAACTTCCAAGCGCTCCGTTTTTTGGCTGTGTTATTAAGTAATTAGAAGAAACACTCATTTATAATATAACCAAATATTTTATTTCATTCAATCTAAATATATTAAAATACTTTTGTAAAGCGAAGAACTCCTCCATTTGCCGGAACAGTAATAGCGCTTCCTGTGTAGTCAATTGTTAAAGAAAATTCAAGTTCAATAGGGTTCCCTGATGTAACATTAAAAGGAAGATTTATAAGAAATACGGGTTCGGATTGTAAAATAATTCCAAGTGAGTATTGAGTTACTACATACGGCGCGCCATCTTTATCAATACTTAATGTTAAAAGAGAAATATCTGATGTAGCACCGCCTTGGATGGCTATTTGTAATGAACCCATCCATCCGCCGGATGGAATAGATGGGGCAAATAGCACTATTTGACTTGCGTCTGGTATTGCGGTTAATGGAGTTGTTCCAGTAAAAGATGCTCCTACATTTCCAAAAGGTGTAATATTAGAGGTATAATTAGATGCGACACTCATTTATAATATACAATTATATTTTATTTTCATTTATTTCTAAATATTTATTCTAAAGTAATCTCGCAATTAGAGAGAACTACATTTTCCGGAATACCTGCTCCATCTAATTTTACATATTGGTTTTGAATTGTATTAGCGCTGGTTCCCATTAAAGTCGCGTCTTTATCTAATTCGCTCACTTTATCGGCGTATTTATCAGTTAAATAAATATTTCTCAAAAGTGAAACCCCGATTCTCTTCCCGAATATTTTATTAAGTATTCGTGTAATCGCATTAATACTTTCAAATGGTTCGCCTTGATAATCTACTAAAAAGGGAATTGCTCCCGATTTCTTCTTTAGTTCTGATTTTAAAGGTTGAACAGTAAGATATTTTTTTATTACTTCTTCCATTTCCGGACTTGCTTTTTGTTCTTGGGTCTTATATGTTCCCTTTGTTTTATAATTATTAAAATACCAAGTAGCGCTAGGTAAATCGTAATAATTAAATTTCTTGTCCATTTCCGGATTATATTTATTTACTACAACGGCGTGTTGATAATCCAAATTTCGCCTCGGTGGTTGTAATGTATAAAGAGAGAGAACAACCCAAGATAAAACGGCGTCATATTCACTTTGCGTTAATTTCTTCTTCTCTAAAAAAGGCTTGACTTCATCCGTTAGAGAAGAATATATTTTTTTTACTTCATCTTGCGTAATCCAATTTTCCTTTTGGCTTTCACTTTTTATATTATTCGTTTGTAGCGCTTTGTTATATTCTTCTAAAATAGTGTAATACTTATCATACAATTTCTTATTTTTTGGGTCGTGTTTCAGAAGTGTAACAATGGAAATTAAATATGTTCTTCTTGTATTTGGTTTATAATGTTCTATTTTTTTAAGGGTTTCTTCTACATTCTTCAAAAATGTAAATGATTTCGGGAAATCTCCGCCATTTAATCGCCGAAGATTATTGAAATAAAGTTTTAAAGAACTTTCAGTTATACTTTTTGATTTCAAAGTATCAAATAGTTTATTATTTTCCATTCGTTATAAATAAGTATTAGATTTTATTTTTCCTAAATAAAATGTAATTATTTTTATTTTGATTTATTTTTTTTTGATTTGGTTTTTTTTTGATTTGGTTTTTTAATCATCTTCTTCATCCGTAATGTGAAAATTATAATTTCCATTACTGTTTTGAGTCGGGGGTTGATTTGGTTTTGGTTCAAATGTCGGTATAAAATCATCTTCAATTTGAGTAATATATCTATAATATGGTTCATCTACATTAAATAAATGTTTTTTCAATTCCAAAGTTGAGGGGAATAAATATTTATTACCCGAACTACCTCGGTGTTTGAATGCTTCAATATATCTTTTAGAATGTTTTGTAAATTCTTGAATTGTAAAATTCGCACTACAAAAATGTTTTTTCGCCCATTCTTGAATAATCTCATATAATTTTGTAGCGGTATATTTTGTATTTGATAAATCCTTCGTAGATTTATATAATATTTGGATATAAGCGGGTCTGTGTTCATATATCATTTCCTTTTTGTATTCTGTATCAATAACATTCTCACATCCGATGTTGAATTTACCATATTTTGAAATACTTTCTTTACTTTGTTCGTAATTCTTAAAGAATGCGAACAACTGGGCTAATTTTTCAGAATCTCCTATTTCTGCGTAAGAAGCAATTGACATTTGATTTTGTTTTTCTTCTCTACATCTTACCATTAGAAACCTTCTATCGCCTTCTTCAACTTTAATATTATTTTCATTATTACTTGTAAAAATCCAATTCGTTAAATCATCTACTTCAATCGCATCAATATTTTTCTTTTCCAAATTTGTCGTCGGTCTGGTAATAACGGCTTTTAATTTATCGGCGATTTTTTTGGCGTTTGCCGAAATCTCATCTCCATATATGAGTAATTTATTACAAAGATGGGCATTAAAATTTTTGGTAATATCATCAATACATTCAACCATACCGCAGAGATTTTTACCGATAATCGCAATACAACCATCAACTAAGGAATTTTTACCGGTTCCGTGAGTCTTTGAAAATAAAATCGGGGCTACTTTTGTTTTTATTTCAGGTCTTTGAATAATAGAAGCCAACCAACATTTATAATATTCAAATACTTTGTCTTCAACAAGTAGCCATTTCATCAATTTAATAAATTCGCTTTCATCTTCTTTAATGGGTTCGGCGCCTTTGTTATTTACCCATCCACAAAATGCGTTATATTTTGGGTCTTCTCCTTCTTCTAATTCTTCTTCTGTTTCTGTAGGGTCAAATTTGATTTGACTATATTTTGTTTTTTCTGTATCATCTAACCAAAGTGCTGAAAATCGCGTCGGTTTTGAAAACATTCCAGATTTTACCATATAAATCGGCATCCCTTTAATATCTCTATTTAATTCAGTGAATTCTTGAACTGAACGAAGAATAATATATTTCCCTTTTTTCTTATCATTAACCATTTCGGAATAACGAATCGGATTATTTAATTTGAAATGTTTTTTTTCAAATACTTCTCTGTAATCCTTATAATGTTTTGTTAATCTGATTTCGTCGGCTGTCATTTCGCCATTCATTAATCGCCCTTCTTGTCCTTCCAATACAAGCGGATGGTTTGGGTCTAATTCTTCTAACCATTTATAGAGTGAAGCAATATGTAATTTATCTTCTTTTTTGCGATTCTTTTGTGTAGCGTTATACTGCTTTGAGGCAGTATTCCCACTAATTAATTGAGGCGCTTCTCTTAAATTAGATAAATCTAAAAATAAATCACATCCTTTGTCGTCTCCGTTTGTTTGGTTATTAATTAAATAACCAAGTTGCGCCCACATTTCGTATTTATCAAAAAAAGATGGATTCAATTTTAATATTTCTTCAAATACTTCTTTGATTTTAGAGCAATCTTCGGCGATTTTTTCTTCGTCTTTACTGGATGTTTGAGATTCGGTTTCATCATCATCACTTTTAGATTTCTTTGTTTTTGTTTCCTTTTTTGGTTTTGTTTCCTTTACTTTTTTGGGCAATAATTTAGAAGCGACTTTACTTTCTGGATTAAGCCAAGATAAAATTTTTTCCCATTTAATGGTTGTTAATTCACATTCGCCTTGAACATTATATAATTTATTTTCTACTCGTTCCCAAGCGTGATTAAATAAAATATCGCCTTCAAAATCTTTTAAGACACCGATATATTGCCCGAGTTTAATATCTTCTGGTAAATCTTCAATCCAAACAACGAAATGAGGTAATGATTTCGTTCTTGATAAGAAAAACGCGCTTTCGCTTAATTCTTCTGGAAATTCCGGAACATCAAATAATTCCTCAATAGAAACATCGCCGGAAGATTTCCACCCGTCAAAATCAATTATACACATTTTTTTATTTTGATTATTTAAGCAAGGTCTGATTTCCCAATATTCGGCTTCGTCAAATTTTATTTTAAGTTCCCAATCTTTACCCTTGTCGCCTTTGCCTATAACTTTATTAGTAGTTTGTAATTCTATAAAATCTTCTAATGTAAAACTGGATTTTGTTCCTGTTTTAAAAGTTTCTCCATTTTTGATATAATCTTTTACCGGTAAGGTAGTAAATACATCTCCTTCTTCTGTTTCGTGATGAAAATATGTTTTAATGAAATCGTCAATTTTACAAGACGATACTTCATTACGAGTAATAAATTCGTTTGCGATTTGTCGGCGTGTGAGTTGTTCTTCTTTTGTTAGTCCCATCTTACTTATACAATAGATTATAAAATTGCCTTTATATCCTTTTTTGTTAATAATATATATTTATATAAGTATAATTAATTAGTTTTTGATTATTCCTAAATAGTTCTAATAATATTATTAGAATTATTTTTATTTTCAAAGGTTGATTTTAACAAACGGCTACAGCGCTATTTGTTTCAAAAGAATTTATTTCTTTTAGAGCCTTTGCCTCTGCTTTAATTGCTTCTAACTTTGGCTTTCTAACTTCCAAATAATATTTTCTTTTTTTCTCTAAATTCTCTTTGTGTTTCTCCGGATTCTCTGCTTTTAATTTGTCATTCCATTTCTTACATTTTTCTCGCATCTTGTCAGGGTTTGCCTTTTGATAAGCAGAAACTCTTTTAATGTGATTTTGATAATATCTTTCTGCGGGGGTTAAATCTGTCATTTATACTTATACAATATATTATTAATTTCTCTTTATATTGTTTTATTATATATAAATTTATTGAGTAAGTCTAAATAAAAAGTGTAAGGAATTTATTCCCTACACTAATTTTTTGAATGCCTACACAAATGACTACACTACTATTTATTACCTTTTTCAGTGTAAATTTTTAAAATGTTTTAAAAAGTATGGTAAGGGTGTATGGAATGTAATGAGTTTTTCAATTTCTCTATAGAAAATAAAAAAAAAAAAATTTCTCTAAAATTCTATTAAACTTTAAAAATTCCATACACTGGATACAATCCATACATCCTTACCATATATTTAACAACAGTTTCATATAAATTAGACGATAAAGGTAAGGCAACAGATTAAAAGCGAAGTGTAGGGAATTAATGTAAGGAATAATTCCATACACTATTTCATCCATTCTCAAAAATTCCCTACACTAATCTTTACTTATTACTATAAAGTCCATACACTCGTCTAAAATTCCCTACACTAATCTTTACTTATTACAATATATAAAAGGATATAAAGACTAATCCCCCTATTATATAAGTATGATTGAGGAATACAAACAAATAATAAATTATCCGAATTATTCCATTTCTAATTTTGGAAATGTAAAAAATAATAAAAGCGGAAGAATATTAAAACAACATATTAGAAATAGCGGTTATTATTTTATAAGTCTTCATTTTAATATATATTCTAAAAAAAGTATTTCCACTCATCGGCTTATTGGAGAATATTTTTTACAAAATTTTGACCCAAAATTACAAATAGACCATATAGACAGAAACAAATTAAATAATCATATTAGTAATTTGAGATGTGTAACAAGAGGTGAAAATTCAAGAAATCAAAATAAAAGAGAAGATTGTAGTTCAAAGTATAAAGGGGTTTATTTAAATAAAACAACTGGTAAATGGGTTACTTCAGTATATCGTAACAAAAAAACATTTAATTTAGGTTCTTTTCATACAGAAGAAGACGCATATAAAAAAGTTTTAGAATGGAATTCAGAAAACGGATTTTTATAACAAAAATATTCTAATTTTACTTTAAATTTACTTCAAATTAATTTTTTGAATTAAATTTTTATAAAATACTTATTTAATACATTTTTTAGAATATATATTAAAACAACTTAAAGAACAAAATAGCGCTGTAAATTGATGATTTTATTCAGTAATAAGTAATTTAAGGCGACTTATTAAGTCAGGAGGAATTTTACTACGAACTTCCGCATTACCTTTAGTATATGATTTATAATATCTTCTATTCTTTCCAGTAAAATTTTCAAGTTTTATTATATAAGTATCGGGAGACATTACCGGCATTTTTTCATCTTTCCAAAGAGGAAGATTAGACCATATATTTGTGGCTTTTGGAAATCCCCAATTATTATAATTTGCGTAATAAACAAGAAGCATATTTCCATTACATTCATTAATAAAATCTTGTAAAGGAGGAAACCATTTTAATAATCCCCTTGGATTTTCAATAAACCAAGATTTCGGTTTAAAATATTTAATTATTTCAATTACTTTTAAAACCATATTACTGCCGATATTTGCTTTATCTTGATATTGATTATTTAAACCATATATATTTTCTTTTGTTCTGTATTTTCCCCCAGTTGCTAAAGACCAAGTAACACAATCTGGAGAAGCCCATATTACACTAAAATAATCAGAAGGATATTTTTTATAATCCCAAGTTAAAATGTCTTCTGTATGCGTAGCATCAAATTTTTTATTATAATCTAAACTTATAACTTCGTAACCATCATTTTGAAAAACTTTTCCGACGGATTTCGTCCCACAAAATAATTCTAAAAGTCTCTTTGACATTTATATATATTAGATTATATATTTTTAAAATCTATTTATAGCGCTGTAGAGATGGGGATACTTATTACAATATAATATATATTATTTAAAACTACTTAAAGATGTCTTACTACTATATTATATAAGTATGACGACAACAACCAAAGAACAACCGAACTATTGGATTTCAAGAAATAACTGTTATTGGAGTTCTGCGTGGAATACAAAGCATCTAAAAATTAAAGGCAACACTGCGAGATTTGGCTGTATCTATTACAAAGGAAAATGTTTATTTGGAAATGATAGAGATTTTAATTTATTTGAAAGAATACCGACGAGAAAATTTCATTACGGATGTGGTCATACTTGGACAGAAACAAAAGACGGCGAAATTATTGATTGGGTTGTAAATAGTGTTTTAAAAATTCCTTCTTCTGAAAAAGTTTTATTCAAAAAAGATGAATTAGAACAAATGGGTTTTGAATGGAAATATTACGAAAATGAAAAAGCCATTAAAACTAAAACGAATAAAATGTTTGGGTGTAATTGTAAAAATAAATATGGCGATGAATGTCGGGTTATTTGGGCTAAAAATCACTGGAAAACTGGAGGCTTATAATCAACCTTTTTAAAAGGTTGAACCAAAATAAAAATCTCAAAAAAAATAAAAATTTTTATATTTATTTTTTTTAAAATACTTATAGCGCTACTAAAAATAATATAATACTTTATATATAATGGGACACGAACAACATTCTTCTTTATTTGAAAGAAAACGATTAGGAGATTTTAGTAAAAAAGTTCGGAATGTTTTTAATCTTTTGACCATTTCTCGCTCTTATCAGGTAATAGGCTCGGGTGGTATGAAAAGCGTAAAATATAATGCCGATTACGATTTAAACGAAATGTTTAAACAAAGTGGGTTAATGAGTAAAGAGAAAATATTAGATAAAATTACCGAACTTTTTCAACAGAAATTTTTAGAAGCCGAAAAAGACCCAAATGATTTTATTACTGATTTCAAATGTGGAATGAATGAAAACGGAGATGCTTTACGATGGAAAAAAGAAGATATGAAAAACGGTTATAAAATACTTATTTCAGGGCGTCATATCAGATTTCAAGATTGTATTTTAATGAAATCAACTCTCAAGATGGATTTAATAAGTCTTATTGATGGAGTATTTACAGAATTTAGCGATAATTATTTAATCAAATTGGGAAATAATCCGGATGATGCTAATTTTTTCCCTCACGATTTGACAAGGGAACATATGTTAAATTCAATTAGACACTCTTACGATGAATATTTTTACGCAAGTCGCAATTATTTTAAAGGGTTGAAGAGATGTTTTTCTTTTTTTTTAATGGATGGAGAAGATAAACATCTCGGAAAATTAAAATCTCTTCTAACCTTTTTTAATAGTAGCGCTGGGCTATTGTATAAATTAGGTAGTGAAATAGATACAATCCTTTTGATAATGGAAAATACTTTTAGGAGACCCCAAGAAAAGGATTTAAAAGAAAATATTAAAATTATTATAGATGGGGTGGCTTCTACAGATGAAGCGATGGGTTCTTTAAAATACTTAACTTTAGCAATGAAAGCCAAATCTGCTAATGGAATGAAAGAAAATTTAGAAAAATCTAAAAAAATAATTAAAGAAACTTTAGACAAAAAAACATTAGATTTTATTTCAAAAAATAAAAATGTCTTGTTATATTAAATATGAACTTTGAAAATCAGGGACAACCCATTTCTATTATTAAAAATAGTAAATCAAAAGAAAAGAAATATTCGCCTATTTTATTCGTTACTGACAAAAAGGAAGGTGTAATAAGACCATTTGACGAGTTGAAACTGGGAGAAAATGATGGTGAATTTCAACCAATACCAAATCCGGAAACTGAACGACAAATTCTTTATATTACTGGTGCTTCCGGTTCTGGTAAATCTTATTTTACAAAACAGTATTGTATGGAATACCGCCGACTTTTTCCAAAACATCCAATCTATTTATTTTCAAGTATTAATGAAGACAGTTCTATAGATGAAATTAAAGGATTACAACGAATTAAATTAACCCCAGAATTATTAGAAGATGAAATTACAAGCGCTGACTTTAAAAATAGTATGGTAATTTTTGATGATACGGATTGTTTAACCGACAAAAAAATGAAATTAAAGGTTACTGGAATTCTGAATTCTATTTTAGAAACTGGAAGACATACAAATACTTATTGTATTTATACTTCTCATCTTCCTTGTGCGGGTAATGATACAAAAAGAATTTTAAACGAGGCTCATTCAATTACTTTTTTCCCGCATTCTTTGGGTGGAAGAAGTCTAAAATACTTATTAGAGGGCTATTTAGGATTAGACAAGGCACAGATAAAAAAAATTAAAGGTCTTAAATCACGCTGGGCTTCCGTTTTGAAAACTTACCCGCAAGTAGTTTTAAGTGAAAAAGATGCTTATTTAGTTTCTTTAGAATAAATCTAAATTATAAATTATTATTTTTAATTTATAATATATTCTTATTATATAAATGAGTTATACAAGTAATTACAACCTTAATATTAGATTAAGTAATTTAGAAAGCCGTATTAATGGAGGAGTTCCGACATCTTCTAATTTGGCGGATGTTTTACTTAACGGCAACAATGCCGGCGCGACGAATATAGATATGAATGGAAACGAAATATCGTATGTTAGTGTAATAGATAATATTGGAAATGGCATTTACCTTGGAAATGGTGGGGCGGACAATATTAATGTAAGGGGGACGGATAGTGTGACTCTTCTCGCTGATGGGAGTTCGGGCGGAAATACATTAAATATTGAAGCAACAAACGGCGATATGCGTATAGAAACAATATCAGGCGATATTAATATTACAGCAAGTGATGCTGTTAGTATGCTTTCTGCCGACGGAATATCAATGACTACAAGCGGAAATCCTTTTTCTTTGACGGCGAATAGTGTTAATATTGCGATGACGGCGACAGACGATATTGGTTTGACTTCAACTAGCGACGCAATAAATTTAAATGCTAATCTAGATATAAATTTAACCTCGGGACAAGGGTCAGTAATTATTAATTCAACTAACGACGAAATAAACCTTACTGCGAACGCCCCCGTTTCAATAAAATCTAATACTGGGAATATAGAATTAATCCCTATTAACGATGGAGTAACCGAGAGTGGTATAGTAAGGATTAATAAAAATAATTCTTTATTCGGCGACGGATTTTTGACCGCTGGAACCATTAATATTAGCAGTGATGAAATCGGAAATAATATATCACCGCAATTAACTATTACAAACTTATATCCGACTGCTGGGACGATGGTTGGTGTTCCTTCTGTTTGCTTTTATAAGGCTGGGAGAATTGTTAATAATAACGACAGAATTGGCGATTTCTACTTTAACGCAATTGACCAAACAAGCCTTAGCAGGGAGTGGGCGAGAATGGAAGTAGTAACGAGAAATGTAACGGTTGGAAATGAAGACGGTTCAATAAGTTTTTGGGCGTCGCTAAACGGTGTTTCTACCGAGTTTCTGAGGATTAACGGGGCAGATGGCGATAATAATTTTTTACGACCCCTTGATATGAACGGAAGTAGTATTTTATCTACTTCTGGTAGTTTATCAATATCCGCGTCTGCTTCGTCTGGTGCTGGAACAATTACTATAACTCCAAAACCGCTTGGAAACCTTATCTTCCAAAATCTACCGACTTCGGCGGTTGGTCTTCCTACTGGTGCGGTTTGGAATAATTTGGGTGTTTTGAATATCGCACCTTAATTTGCGTAAGTATAATAGCGCTGTTGTATTTGATTTAGAAATATTATCGCTCCCTATATCAAATGAATACTGACCATTTAGAACCCTTATTAATACCGGATGATGCGAGATTTGTAATATTACCGGTAAAATATAATGACCTTTACCAGTTATATAAAAGCGCTGTTGCCTGTTTTTGGGTTGCCGAAGAAGTGGATTTATCTAAAGATTTGTCTGATTGGGCAAAGATGACGAACGACGAGAAACATTTCATTTCATTAATTCTTGCTTTTTTTGCTTGTATGGATGGGTTGATTAATGAAAATTTGGCGGTTAGATTTTTTAATGAAGTTCAGAATTCAGAAGCAAGATTATTTTACGGGTTTCAAATGGCTATTGAAGGCATCCATCAAGAGGTTTATTCTAATTTGATTGATACTTATATTAAAGACAAGGAAGAACAAAATAAGTTATTCAACGCGATTAATACTTATCCTTGCGTTACAAAAAAAGCGGACTGGGTAAAGCGTCATATTTCTTCTAATAGTAATTTTGCCGAGAGACTTGTAGCCTTTATTTGCGTTGAAGGTATTCATTTTTCAGGTGCTTTTTGCGCCATATTTTGGTTTAAACAAAGAAATCTATTGGCTGGGCTTTGCTTCTCAAATGAATTAATTTCAAGAGATGAAGGACTACATACAGAGTTTGGTATAGCGCTATATAATAAATTGAAATATAAATTAAGTAATGAAAAAATCCATCAAATAATTAAAGAAGCGGTAGAAATTGAACAAGAATTTATTACTGATGCTTTACCTTGCCGATTAATTGGTATGAATTCTATTTTAATGATACAATACATTCATTTTGTAGCCGACCGGTTGGCTTTACAATTGGGGGCATCTAAAATATGGAATGTTGCGAACCCTTTCGGCTGGATGGAAACGATAAGTGTAGAACGAAAAACGAATTTTTTTGAATGTAGGGTTTCAGAGTATGCTTTAGCAAATAAAGAACATTTCGGCGATATTTTTGAAATGGAAGCAGATTTTTAATATATTAATTATATATGTTGAGTGAAGTATTTTGGAGTTTTTTAATTACTTCTGTTATAGGTTGCTTACTTGTCATTGCCCGTCTTTGCTATAAATCTAAATGTAAATCTTGTTCTTGTTGTGGTTTTAAATTAGAACGAGATGTAGAAGGAGAAGAAAAAATAGATGAGTTGGAAATACAACGCAGAGGGGTAAATCTAACAGAGAGATTTTAATAAAGTTTAAAATCTAATTTAAAAACTTATTAAAATTTTAAATTAATCATTTTCATCTTTTTCTTCTTCGTCATTCGGCATTGTATCTAATAAATCCTGTATTGCTTGGTTACGATTAAACCCTGCTTGAATTAAACTATCTATCATATTTTCTAAAATTACTAATGCTTCGTTTGTGGTTAAATTAATTCCTGTATTTCTAAAAGTATGCCGTTTAATTCCGGCTACAAGTATCATTATACTATTATTTCCTACTATTCCATTCCCTGCTCCTCTCATTCCTCGCCTCGCTCTCATTTTTATTAAATGATTATTTAAAAAACTTTTCGGCATTTATATATTATTATATTTTAAAATAAGTATTTGAATTATTTTAAAATAAAAAATTTGTTTTAATTTTTTTCTAAATTTATAATATTTTTATTCTAATTTTTAAATTTATTAATTTTCTCTTTCGGTTTCTTTCTGGCGTTTCAGAATCCATTTATTAATTTTCTTTTCCCCTTTGTCTAATAATTTTTTTTCTAATTCTTCAAATTGATAATCTACTCCCCAGTCATCAACATCGTCAAAACAATTATTTTTAATATCTGTATCTTTTACTCTAATTCTTTGTTTTAAAGCCCATCCGTAAGAAGATATTTTAATTAATAAACACATTCCTTTGTCGTCAATATCCGCAACGATATACGGAACTTCACATTCATTTTTAATTAAATATACGATGTTGCCTTGTTTAGTCATTGTTCTACTTATACAATATAGTAATGGAATGTCTTTAAGTAGTTTTAAACAATATAATATATATTGTAATAAGTAAAGATTAGTGTAGGGAATTTTTGACAAGTGTATGGAATTTTTATAAAAGTGTATGGAATTATTCCCTACATTAATTCCCTACACTCCGCTTTTAATCTGTTGTCTTACCTTTACGCTCTCATTTTGAATAATTTGTATATAAATATATGGTAAGGATGTATGGCTTGTATCCAGTGTAGGGAATTTTTAAAGTTTAATAGGAATTTAGAGAAATTATTTTTTTTTACTTTTCTATAGAGAAATTGAAAAATTCATTACATTCCATACATACTTACCATACTTTTTAAAACATTTATAAAATTTACACTGAAAAAGGTAATAAATAGGTGTGTAGTCATTTGTGTAGGCATTCAAAAAATTAGTGTAGGGAATAAATTCCTTACACTTTTTATAGCGCTATATACCCAAGTTATTTATACTTATTACAATATATATTATATTGATTAAAACTACTTAAAGACATTCCATTACTATATTGTATAAGTAGGATGAACCCCAACGAAGAACTTACCAAAGACCAAATTGTTAATTTAGGAGTTAAAAATTTATTAACAAAGAATACAAATGAAAGGAATGAGGCTATAGGAAAAAATGAATATTTAAATCGTCAATTACAAACAGAGAAAAATTCAAAGAATGAACAATATTTTCAATTGATGGGTAGAATAGTAAAATATGAGCCTTCCGCATTTGATGAAATCTTACCTTACGCATTTGAAAACGGTTGTTTTTGGGAATGTGAAAGCAAAGAGTTAGATATTTATTCGGAAATAAAAAATTATACAACCAAGACAACAAATAAAACATACAAGGCACATTTTACAATTTACAAAAAATTTATACAAAAATGTAAAACGGAGAATGAAGCCCCGATTTCATACAAAGGATATTTTCTAATGAAAAATTATCAAGATAAATTTGAATTAGATAAAACAAAAGAAGAATATAAAACATTACAAGATTTCATTAAAATAAAATAAATCAAATTAAAATAAAAATAAATCAAAATAAAAAAATTAAAAATTTTCTTCTTTAATTTTTTTTGAAATACTTATATAGCGCTACTTACCAAAGTATCCTCATTGATAAGGCATTCGGAGAGTAAGGATTTGAACGCCAGTCGCCTTTAATATTAGAAGCCCTTCTTAAATAATTTTCTCGTCTGTTTTGGTCTCCGGTTTTCGTAAAATCTTTATAATTTAATTGCCCAAAACTCACCCATTTACCGTTTGTATCTTGTATCATATATTTTTTATTTTTCCGGTTAGAAATATATAAATCTTTATTATAAAACTTTTTGGCTTGTTGATATGCTGTTATTGGATTAGACCATTTCCAGATTTCACTATTTTTTTTCGCTTTATTTGCCGGTATATATTGGATTTCTTCGGGTATTTGTTGTTTCAATATTTTAGATTGCTTATAATCTTCTTTATCGGCATCTCCTCTTTTAATGTGTCCTTCTAAATGTTTTATAAGAGCGTTGTCTGTTTTTTCAATTTTGTCTAAAATTTCAGAAGCAGATATTTTTTTACCACCTTGATATATTTTTTTTAATAAATCTTTACCTTTAAGCGGTTTGTCTTCGTCTTCGGGAATAATTTCTTTTTTGGCTTCTTCCCAAGATACTTTTATATGCGGATGTAAATCATCACCAAGATTTACATTTTCTCTTACCGGATGTGATAATTTAGGCATTCGCATTTTAGTGTTCGCATTAAATGGTTTATCATTAATGATTGCCCCGTTAAATCTCAAATATTTTTTTAAAAAATTATCCATTTACATTATACAAATATTTTATATTGAGTTGATGGATGTAATTATTTCATTGTATCCTAAATCGTAAAAGTATTCAATTTTAAATAGATTTCCGGCTATATCGTAAATTATTTTTTCCATTATAATATAATATAATAATATATTATAATGACTATAATTGATAATCCAGTTTTATATGAAAAAGCAAAAAAAATTATTTATAAACAATATTTAAAGCCTTCTGCTTACAGAAGCGGGGCATTAGTAAAATTATACAAGGAAATGGGCGGGACTTATTCGGGCAAAAAAACAAATACCGGATTGACAAATTGGTTTAAAGCCGAATGGGCTGATATAGGAAACGGAGATTATCCTGTATATCGTCCTACAAAAAGAATAAATAAATCAACACCATTAACGGCTTCTGAAATTGACCCCGTTCAATTAAAAAAACAAATCAAATTAAAGCAAAAAATAAAAGGAACGAAGAATTTACCGCCATTTATTAAAAGAGGAGGTAAATTAAGAGCGAATGATATTCAGAAAATATTAGAGGCATCTTACGAAGAAGAACCGCCCGAAAAAATAGGAGATTGGGATTTAGATAAGGATTTATCAACACCTTACGCAAAGGTTTATTATAATTCAAATACTAACCAAGCAGTAGTAGCACACCGAGGAACTCAAGGAACTTTAGACTGGGGCAATAATTTGGCTTACGCATTAAATCCGAATCCATTCTCAAAAAATGATTATTACGATTATACAAGCAGATATAACGAAGGTAAAAAAACACAAAATGAAGCGGAAAGCAAATATGGAGCGAATAATATATCAACATTGGGACATTCTCAAGGCGCGATTTTATCAAGAAAACTCGGAGCAAATACGAAAGAAATTATAAATGTAAATCCGGCATACAAGGGAGAGATTCCTTTGAAAAATGAATATAATATTCGTTCAAGTGGGGATGTGGTCAGCGCTATTTATTCGCCAGTCAGCGCTATTAGTGAATATCTTTACCCAAGTTATACAAAAGAACACTCTATAACAATTCCTACCGAAAATTATTTAGATGTTTTGGGTAATCACAAACACAAAATTTTAGATTCTTTGGGCGACAAATATATAGGCGAAGGTTCAATCGGTGCCGGTTTCAATTCACGCGAGATTTCAAAATTATCATATTAAAGCATATATTTGTAAGCACAATCTTTTAATGACCCTCTAAAAATGGTAGGAATATCGCGACCAGACATATTTTTACCTGTAAAGGAACGACCCGCACCCTCCATTTCTCTGACACTTGAATTGTCCCAAAAAGTATTTGGAATAAAATTAGGGGGTTGAATCGCCTCATTTTGTTTATACGAATTGACAACAATTAATAAATCTAATTTCAATTTATTTAACTCTTCTTCTAAAATTTTCAGTATTTGAGAACCAAAAGGTATAACATCGGCGAGATAATCAACAATTTTAAGAGTAATCAACTTCGGAGGTTTTCCAATAGTTAAATTTTGAAATTCTGTCCATATAGAAGTCAAGGTTTTATAAGCACTCGCTAAAGTATTTAATTGATTAGCGCTTAATTGTTGAACTGCTGGTTT
>Ga0181356_1000308_pt1 | contig 20655 bp, 21 predicted proteins | sample Fa13VDMM110SN_FD_130104 | JGI IMG/M metagenome (GOLD analysis project Ga0181356, IMG submission 130104) | Freshwater viral communities from Lake Michigan, USA - Fa13.VD.MM110.S.N | ecosystem: Environmental > Aquatic > Freshwater > Lake | place: USA: Michigan | collected 2013-09-24 | reverse complement strand
TGTAAAATTTGGCAAAAATATTCAAAATATTGAAACTACAAAAGGAAAATCAATTCTATCCACGGATATTGTGAAGATTTCCTATGTTGTTTCTAATGGAGATATAGGAAATAATGTTTCTTTTGATTCTATATCGCAGTTCACAAGTAATGGAACATTGAATATTCCTAATGTATCTGTAACATCAAATACTTCAAGTGGAGGTTATTCTACACTAGATACAGAATATTTAAAATATATTGCTCCAAGAGCTTATAATTATTCATCGCTTGTTACTAAATCTGATTATGAATATGTAATAGTAAATTCCGGCCTATTGCCAGATGTAACAGATGTAAATCAAAGAGTATCATTCTTCGATGGTCAGGATTTCAATGATGTTGGCGGAACAGTTTATTATTCTATAATAGATTTAGATGTAGATTCTGAAGAAGTAGATTCCATCAATCAATTAATAGAAGAAAAGCAGATAATAGGTCTTTCAACTGAATATTTGCCAAGTGATGATTTTGTATGTAATTTAACTATATCTTGCTCCTTTGACGCAAGAAAATCGAAATCCAATAAGAATATACTAAAAGACGAATTAATAACTTCAATTGAAGATCTTTATGGAACAAAGTTATTTTTCAATAATCTTTCAAAAAGCGATTTGATTTCAATCATAATCAATAAAGATAAGGGCCTTTCAGTTTCAGAATCTGAAATTGTCTTTAGTGTTGATAAAAATATTGATTTATCTACGCAGAGAACCATAAGATTTTATAATGGAATTTCATCAATCACTAGTGATTTGGTTTCAACAAATCTATCAACTTCTCAAGTTAAATTTAATAGTACATCGACTACCGTTCCTGGATTAAACGGGTTCTATTACTTAGCTGCATATAATTCTTCTGGTACTTTAGTAAAAAATAAAGTTGGAGTATATAATCCAAATACAGGAATGATTATTTTCTACGATTCAGTTGTACCAGATTCGGCTTTTGATTTGATAATTTCTCCATCTGCATCTTCAATAGTAGCCATTAATAATATGGCTATAGAATATTCAGTAAATTCTCTAACAATAACATGATTTTATTCTTTAATCAAAATAAAGATCAAGTTTTTACAGTAAATCAGCTGGATACTAATGCTGGTGCTGAATATGCAATTAAGTTGATAAATTCAACATATAATCTTTCGGAGACACTAAACGAAAGAAGAAATTTTGCCTATTTTGTGGAAAATCAGTTTCCTAATTGGCTAATAAAAGATGTTGAACAAAACACATCTTATAAGATTATTGATTTTATTCAGGAATTATATAATTGGACATACGCTCCGAGCGGATTGGATTTATATCCAAACTTTGAAAATCTGCAAAATATTTTTTATACAAATGAAGATTCTCTTAGAAAAATATATGCTTCATTGTTTACTGATTTTGATTTTGATGATTTCACAGATCTACAAGCTTTAAGAGAATTTTTAATCTCAAATAAAACTAAGTTTATTGAGAAAAAGGGTACTGAAAATTCTATAAAGTATTTCTTAGAAACATTCTTCAATAGTCAATTTAATGATTATAGCATAGAATATGGAATAAATGATGTCTTTATTCTGAATGGTTCAAATACTAATGAAGATACTTTATCCGATGGATCTTCTCTACAGGAATTTTCTATTAGGCTTGAAGCCGATATAGATGAAAAATACCAGGATGATATGATTAATTTGATGAAGCCTATGGGGTTCAATTTTGATTTGGTGAAGGCTGAGACTAGCATTTACTCTGGCTCAGTTACAGGAACAGATAAAGTCGAACCTTATGAAATAGTGGTTTCTTGATCTATAAATAACTGTATGCCAAACGATTCGTCATCAAGATATTCATCATCTATTGAAAAATTCATAAATAGTGCCATAGCTAATGATTACTATATTGGCTTAGGTGTAGAATCTATTGGTTACGAAGATCATGATACCAGACTTAATAAAAAGGTATCAAATGTAGCCAGCCTTATTAAGAGAGTAAAAATAAGTGAAATTAATGCTGCATTTGAAAGAAATTCTTGGTCTGAAGGTAAATCATTCAAAGTTTTTGATTCTACTGATCCTGATGTAAAGAGTAGCACATGCTATAATTCGTCAACAAATGAACTATTTCTTTGCATAGAGAACGAATCAAATAATCTGTTTAGTAAAAGAGATCTTAATAATAGATCTAAATTTGCTCCATCTGGATCAAATGGAACTATTATTCAAATGGGAGATGGGTATAAATGGTTAAAAATTAATTATGATCCATCACCAATATCCACAAGTTATATCAAAATTTTTGGAATAGAATCTTTACAGAACTTTAAGGGATATACTGCCGATTCCCAGGGGCCTACAGCAGCCGCAACAACTCTCCACGGGGCATCTGGGCTAACATATGGAACATGCTGCCTATATGTCAAGGAAGCCTTTATTGAGCCTATTACAGGTAAAACATATGCTGCTGGAGATATTTTAGCCGCATATAAAGTACCAAATGCTTGGAGCTGCGATTTACTTGGATCTCTAACAAATCTACAGCCAGTATTTAAAACCAGTGTTACTGGAACTGAATATGGTGGATTTTATAATATCTCAGGTACTGCTGGTTGTGCTCCATGTGATGCCACAAATGCAAACATAACACCATTTTTATCTTACTCCTCTGGTGGGTCGGCTGGATATTCTTCGACAGATTCGTTTAAGAAAAATTACGAAATTTTGTCTTCGATTCCTTCTGGTTGCATCATAAATGCAGTTTTAAATACAGATGCATCGATAAATTATTATGTAAGTGAAGAACGACCAGAAATTTTACTTTCTGTTGATGGTAATATTGGCTCTTGCAAAGCATATTTAAAGACTGAATATGTTGGTGGGACCAATGGTTGGAAAGTAATTGGAATAGAAGTTGACAATCAATTAACTAGTAGCAATATCACATATATTGAACCAATAAATCTTGTTACTGCTACAGGAAGTGCCTCTGAAGGTAAATTCTCAAAACTATTGGCAGCAATACAATTCAATTTATCTCCGATTACAAAGACCGGAGAATCGTACCTATCAATTTATGATTTATTAAGAACTAAGCTCCTGTCAGTTACATCAAACATCAATTCGACAGATGTTCAAACTTATATAACAACTGCTGGAGCTACCTTTAACTATTCAAGTGCATTCTTAATTGGAAATGTAAAAAATTCAAGTAGCTATAAGCTTGCCCCCAAGGTTTATAGAAATTATACAGAATTCTCAAAAGCAAGTTCTACTGTAAAAATCGAATCTATTCAAGGTAGTATAAATGATATTACCTTTGAAACTACATGCACAGATATAGCGTCATCTTTGATTGCTGATGATTATTTCATCAGCAAAGCTGGATTTGATAAGAGCATAGGAGATGGTTCAACTGAATTTGAGCCATTCAAGGCAGTATCAAGCTATAATTTAGGTTTTGATAATGTTTCTGCTGGAAACACCACAGGAACATTTGAGCTTTCTCATTACTCAGCTTACTCTTTAACTTCTGGCGATACTTATTACTACGAAGATGTTGGTAGTACTGGTGGTATTTTCCAGATAACAGGGGTTACGGCAAGTTCAATAAATATATCTGATTGTGATGTTCTTTTTGCTACTGACACCACATTCAACGAGTCAAAAACATCACTAACCCTAATTTTCAATATCTAAAATGAGCACTAATTACCCATTTGACGATCAATTCCCATTAACCAACTACCCATATTCCAGTAGATCTTGGGGGTTGAATGTAGATTCCGACACAAAGAAGAATTATAATTTTGTTGGATTCAAGCCAAAGTCTAGATTACAGGCATCAGAACTAAACGAGATTCAAGAAATTTTTGCAATGCAAAATACTCTTAATCTTAACATGATTAGAGAATGGTTTAATGAGATCAATGGAACTACTTGCGACGGTCCTGCTTGGAACGGGGCAACACCACTATTTCCTAAGTCTCATCCATCTGGGGGTACATTCGAAGCCCTGGTTGGTTATACCTACACGGGTACTGGCGGCATAACTTTAACCTTTAATGAAGGATGGTATTTGATTACTCTTGATTCTGGAATAAAGCAATGGATCTATCTAAACAGTGAAAAAAATACAAATATAGTCCCCACATCCACTGTTCAGTATTATTCTGGCCTTTCATTTAGTTCAGATTATATCGATTGTACAGAAGATACCAGCCTTCTTGATAATTCTTCAGGTTCACCTAGTCAGTCTATTTGTGGCGCAGATCGTTATCAGATCAATTTTACTACAGCTGGAATTACTGGTGTAACTGGATTTAATGAAGGTACATTCCAAAAAGTAGTAAAATTCACCTTGACAGGTTCTACATTATCTGTAAGTTACATTAATGGTTTAACTATTTAAAATAGGAATTTTTTATCATGAAAAAGAAGCCTTGTGGTTGCGGAAAAAATAGTCCTAAAAAAGCAGAAAATAAAGAAATAGCAGAAAAAAATAAAGAATTTTCGGAAACAAAATTAGAAAAATCTGAAAATATTATAATGTCTGGAATGAGTATGGTCCAGAGTTATGCTATTTCTTTAATTTCTAGAGGAATAACATCTAAAAAAGTCGAACCGATGACAAAACAGTTACGGGTTCTTAGCTGTTTCGGCAATAAAGAACAGGGTGGGGAATTGCCCCAATGTTCTCATTTAATGAAATCGGAAACTGAAGGGAAATTTTATTGTGGAGCGTGTGGTTGTGGAGATAAAAAAACTACATGGTTAAATGGTAACGAAGCAGAATATAGTAAATTGGACTATCCTTCTTTAAATTGTCCTATCAAGATGCCAGGATTTACAAATTATTCTCCTAGTACTCCAGATGAATGGAAGTCTCCGATATCTCGTAAAAAATATATCGAATCCATGAAAGTAAAAGATGTTTCTAAAGTTGATATAACCATAAATGACATTCCAATTTCTGTTTTAGAAATTTTAAAACAGCTACAGGCAGATAAGGGCCAAAAAGATATTGAGCAATAATATGCATAAATAATCTAAATGGCTAAACCAAATTCAAAAGAATCACTTATTGAATATACTTTTAGGCAACTAGGAGCACCTGTAGTCGAAATAAATGTCGATTATCAGCAAGCCTTGGATCGCCTTGATGATGCCCTACAGTTTTTTTCCGAAAGACATTTTGATGGGGTAGAAAGAGCATATTTCTCATATCAATTAACCGAAACCGATATAACAAATAAGTATATAAACACAAATTCTTTTGGGCCAATAGTAGGAGCATCAGCAGGAGATCCAAATGGATACGACATCCTATCGATTATACGAGTTTTTCCTTTTGGTACATTAAATACTAATGAGCTATTTGATGTCAGATATCAATTAGCTTTAAATGATGTGTATGGTATTAATACCAATCTAGGATTTGTAAATTCTACTCCTATTGCAAATTTTGATCTTACTAAACGGTACATTCGTCTTATTGAGATGATGTTCGATCCAGAAAGAACAATTCGTTTTAATAAAGTAACGAATAAACTTTATATTGAAACTGATTGGACTGCTTTAAAAGCTGGTACTTATATCGCAATAGAAGCATATGTAAATCTTGATCCAGATTTATATCCAGAAATATACAACGATAGAATGTTAAAAAAATATTTTACTGCTCTTATAAAGAAGCAATGGGGACAAAATTTGGCCAAATTTGATGGCGTTGCCCTTCCAGGTGGAGTCCAATTAAGAGGCGGAACAATATTGGCTGAAGCAGAAAGAGAAATACAAATTCTGGAAGATCAGATCATCTCTGCATATGAACTTCCACCAGATATGATGACGGGTTAATATGGCGTTAAATCCATACTTTAGATTTCAATCAACAGAACAAGATGTTGCCGAAACAAACATCATTGAAATTATTCGTATGATGGGAAAGAATGTATATTATATCCCAAGAGAAAATGTGCAGCTTGATAGATTATTTGGTGAAGATCCTCTAAGTAAATTTACAAAAGCCTATCAAATCGAAATGTATGTTGCTTCTGTTTCTGGATTTCAAGGAGCAGATGTTGTTACTAAGTTTGGTCTTGAAATTAAAGATTCTGTAAATTTGATCGTGAGTAAGAAAAGATTCACAAGAGAAATAACGGAAAAAAATCAAACTATTATTCGTCCTAGAGAAGGAGATATAATCTATTTTCCTTTGACTAAGACCATGTTTGAAATTACTTTTGTTGAACACGAATTACCATTTTACCAGTTAGATAAAAATTATATCTTTACATTATCATGTGAAACTTTTGCTTATTCAATGGAAAAATTCGAAACTGGAACAGACGATGTGGATGCAATTACAGATTTCAAGCAAACTATATACAATTTCTTAATTGGTGCTACGGCCAATGGATTTACCGCTGCATTCAATCAAACAATTCGCGGAGAAAAGGTGTTTGTTCCTGGAACTATATCAGGTACTACATCTTTCTTCAGAATATTGGATTTGGATCTTTCAGGAAAAACTCTAACAGCAGAGTTGCTATCTCTAGACGGAGTAACATTCTCCAATCCAACGCGACTTACAAGTTCGGTTTCTGGAGTTACATTCGAAATCAAGAGTTATAACAGCAATAACTCCTATGGAACAATTAATACTGTTCTTCAGGACGCTGAAGGTGAAGTTCCACCACTTGATTATCAACGCGGATTTACTGGATCTGGTAGTAAGTATGAAGATCCTATAATTAATTTTACTGAAGTAGATCCTTTCTCAGAGGGTAATTACTAATGTTTAACGCATTTAATAATCAATCTATAAGAAAATTAGTTGTAGCATTTGGTTCTTTATTCGATGAAATCTATGTTATAAGAAAAAATAATACAACAAATGTGGAAGAAAAATATAAGGTTCCTATTACCTTTTCTTCAAAGGAAAAGTTTTTAAGAAGATTAGAACAAAATTCTTCTATTAGCGATAATGTAAAAACACAAATTAATTTACCATATTTGAGTTTTGACATAAATGGTATTGTTTACGATAACAATAGAAAGAGAAATAAGCTCAGAGTAGCTTCTACTTCAGAAACAGATGAAGAAACAGCAGAAACTACAACATATAAAACATTTGCTGAAACACCAATTTCCGTTTCGATGAATTTATATTTTTATACTAGAAATTTGGATGAGATATTTCAAATAATAGAACAAGTATCATCTTATTTTAATCCAGAATTTAATATTAGATTAAATTTTAATGAAATTCATAAAAATATAAATGTTCCAATTTCTATGCGTGACATCAAAATACTAGATGATCATGAGGGTAATTTTGGATCAAAGAGAACCACGATAGGAACTATAAATTTTGTAGTATCTAGTTATTTGTTTGGGGAAATAAAATCTGGATCTTCTATTTCCAATTTTACTTTTAATATTGATGAAGATCCAGATGACACAACATACGCCGCGTTATTGAATTCTCAAACATCTAATATAATTTTAAATTCTGATTATTTAAATCAGACTTATAATTTAACAGGGACTTCAGATGCTACATTTATAAGTAAATTTACTTGGACTGAAAATAATGTAACTGAAGATTTTACAACTATTTTACTTTATGATGCTTTGACTAATAAATCCATAGGTTCTATCAGAATTCTAGCTAATACTTTGACTTTAAATCAAACTGATGTTGGGTATTTTACCAAACAATTAGCACTTGAAATAAATGAAAATCCATATGATACTGTTCCATGCATTCCAGAAATCAGACTAATAGATTATCAAAAACCAAAATATTATTTTAAAATTTCTAATGGACAAATAAGCACAACTTTCCCGGCAAAAATAAACACTATATCTGTTTGTACTTGATTATGAATGAACTAAATGAATTTTTTAATATAAAACCTACAGAAAACGCTAGCAAAGAAATACAAGAAATCCCAGAAAAGGATTTCGAATATGCCAAGCGCAATATGTACGACATCATCGAGAAGTCAAAGCTTGCTCTTGAGGGTATTATGAAGGTTGCGACTGAAGGTGATTCTCCAAGAGCATACGAAGTGGTAACTCAAATGCTGAAAACAATGTCTGAGATTAATAAAGATCTAATAGATCTTGAAAAGATAAAGAACGAAGCAAATAAGACCACTATAAAAACAACAAATAATAATTCATTCTTCATAGGCTCCACTAGTGATCTACAGGACTTAATCAATCCTGAAAGAAGTAAGAATAAAGCTATAGAAATGATTGATGCGAAGGTGGTAGAGGATGTCAAGGAAATTTAAGGGTTACTTAGGTAATCCAAATTTAAAAGAAGCTGGAGTAAAGATTGACTTTACCGAAGAGCAGATTCGGGAATATGTTCGTTGCTCTCAAGATCCCATTTATTTTATTAAGAAATATGTCAAGGTAGTCTCTCTTGATAAAGGTCTTGTTCCTTTTGAGTTATATGATTACCAAGAGGACATGATTAATAAAATGCATAACAATCGTTATATCATTGCCAAACTGCCCCGTCAGTCTGGTAAGAGCACAACGATTGTTGCATTTATTCTTCATTATATTCTCTTTAACCAGAGTATGAGTGTTGGTATTCTGGCCAACAAGATGAATACGGCTAGAGAAATTCTTGGCCGTCTTCGTCTGGCCTATGAGTATCTTCCCAAATGGCTTCAGCAGGGCATCATCGAATGGAACAAGACATCCATTCAGCTTGAGAATGGTTCAAAGGTCATGGCATCAGCCACATCCTCATCAGCAGTTCGTGGTGGATCGTTCAACCTCATCTTCTTGGACGAATTTGCCCATGTCTCTCAAAACATAGCAGAAGAGTTCTTTAGCTCAGTTTACCCAACGATTACCTCTGGTCAGACCACGAAGGTATTCATGGTATCTACCCCAAACGGACTCAACATGTTCTATTCCTTCTGGAAGGGGGCTACAAGGAAGCAGGGCGAGGAGGGGAAGAACGAGTACATACCAATAGAGGTATCCTGGAGACAGGTTCCTAAGTACGCTGGTGGGCCTCTGCGCGACGAGCAGTGGAAGCAGCAGATGATTGCTCAGACCAGCGAACAACAGTTTGAGCAGGAGTTTGAATGTTCGTTCCTTGGTTCGTCAAATACCCTAATCAGTGCTAGTAAGCTAAATTTGCTTCAATTTGATAAACCTCTGGCAAAGGAGCCAGGAGGTCTTTACATCTACGACGAGCCAGTTGAGGGCCATGCATACTTCATTATGGTCGATGTCGCCAGAGGTCAAGGAAGAGACTATACGGCTATGGTGGTGGTTGATTCCACCGAAAAACCCCATAAGGTCGTGGCAAGATATAGAAATAATCTTATATCTCCATTTGATGTTCCACCAGAACTTTACAATCTAGCAATAAAATATAATAATGCACACTTACTGATTGAAGTCAATGATATCGGAGGTCAGATTGCCGATGCCATGCACGAAGATTATGAGTATGAAAATATCATTCAGACTCAGATGATGGGCCGTGCAGGACAAAAAGTAACCTTGGGATTCGGTCGCGGAACAAAACAAAGAGGAGTAAGAACCAGCTCTGCGGTCAAAAAACTAGGTTGTGCAGTTCTAAAAAATTTAATTGAGCAAGATAGACTCTTGGTCAGAGATTTTGATATCATTCAAGAATTGATGACATTTGTTTCGAAACACCAGACATTTTGCGCCGATGATGGCTATACGGACGATTTAGTTATGTGTCTTGTTCTTTTTGGATGGCTAACTCGTCAGGGCTACTTCGAAGAGATTATTGAGATACAGAAAAAGAAAATCATAAATAAAAGCGAGCAGGAGGAAGAAGAAAATACTACCTTTTTTGTTGGTCCAGACAAATTAGACAATGTATTCAAAGATTCAGACACCCTTTGGTTCACGCAGGAATAAAATATGCCACAAATTAACATTACAGAAAATTCACCAAATTTATCAGGCGCAGTACAATCACAGGGATCTTCCCATGTTTCTATTTTTATGTGTGGTGATTCTTTCATGCAAAAATTGACTGAAGGGGATTCTCCAATACCAGCATATAAACAATATAACTCCCCACAAGAATTAATTGCGGAATTTGATTCTGCGGTTCTTGCAGGAACTTCAAGCGGATTTTCTAATGCTGGAGCAGAAAAGGGATTTACTGGCGGTACTACACTTGATAGAGAACTGCATTCAGCTTTAAATTATCTTGAATACGGTGGAATTTTAATTGCAGCAACTGGTGCTACCTCACTTGCTGCATCAAATATTAAAATCGATTCTGCTTTCTACGAAAGAAGAGATAAATTTAACGAAGTAGTTAATTTAGTAAATCTATTTGAAGATGTCATTGGAATTGTTGGATCTTCATTTGAATTTCATAAAGGAACTACTGGATTATATCCATTAAACTTTTCAGATGGATTTTTTGGCCTTACTGCTATTACTGGCATAAGCGGATCTACCTTCGATAATAATATTTTCTCTGTAATTGGTAGAAAAGAAAGAGCAAGACTTTATGGTGGAGAAACCGCAAATATTCCAATTTTGATGGTATCTGACGCTGCTGGTTGCCTTGCTAGAACCGATAGCAGTTTCTTCCCTTGGTATGCTCCAGCAGGAACTATTAGAGGTGAAGTCAATACCATTACCAAACTTTATCCATCAATAGACGATACCGATATTACAAATTTACAAGGTCAGTTTGTAAATGCATTTAATAATGTTCTTGGTATCGATGGAATTTTCCTACTAGGTGATAAGACTTGTGAACTTACCGTTGCAAATAAACAACAAATTGGTGTTACTAGACTTATAAACTACATCAATAGGCAAATTAAGCCAATCGTAGCAGAAGCATTGTTTGAATTAAATGATGCTGAGACAAGATCAAAGATTGTAGCTGCTTTGACTTCTACTATGGAATTTGTCAAGTCAGGTAGAGGGGTTTCGACATATGTAATAGTCTGTGATGAGACAAATAATCCAGTTTCTGTACAGGAAGCTAGACAAATTGTAGTCGATCTATCCTTCAAGCCAGTATTCTCAGTAAATCAAGTTTCGTTCAGATTTGTAATTAATCAATCTTAATGGATGATTTAACATTTAATTTTGAAGTAATAGAATCTAAAAAGGACATAGACATTGGAATATTGATCTATGATTCTACATATATCAATTTTCTAAAACTTCAAAATGAAAAATATTACAAAATAGATTCGCAAACAAAATTAACAGACTTAATTAAAAATGGAGATTATACTCAAATCTCCGCATCAATTACTACATTTGAAGATTTTTTAGAATTAGTTGTAGTACCATCAGGATCTACCTCTCAAACGGCTAGAAAAGTAAATTTTTATAATAACTTTTTAATTGATTGTTCGCATTATAATTTTAATATAATTTTGATAAATTGCTCTACTGCTGAAATACCAGCAATAAAAGAAGCTTTTAATCAAAACAAAATAAAAGCATTTTCCTACGATCCATTAAAAACTACAATATCCAATGATTTTAAGACAATTATAAAAGAAAAAAGATGTCCAGTTATTTTTAATTGCTTAAATAAATCAAATAGATTGCTTGAAGAGAGTTATGTAAATTCTAATCAAATTATAAGTTCTATTGCATTAAATGAATTAAATCTTAGAATTTTTAATGATGAAGATTTTCAAGTTTTAACATATTCAGTAGCCGGATTAAAAAGAAAATTTTGGTATTATAGATCAAATAATGTAGTTCGTGATAAAAAATTAACTCCAATACCATTAATCTCTGATGCTATTGGCTGTTTTTCTAGAAGCTTAAATAGTATTGCTTGGCTACCTCCAGCTGGATATGTTCGTGGTAAAATACTCAATCAAGATTTTGAGGCTACTATTGAAAATCCTACAGCAACATTCTCCCAAAAAGAAGGAATAGTTCCCTCAACACCATCGAACTTAAACGATCTTGAATCCGTTTACGATAAGGGTATAAATTTACCAATTGAAATATTTGGAACTGATAATATTAAATCTTTCTATATCAATAGCGATGTTTCTGGTTATACTGGGGCAATTTATCCACTAAAACAATCAATTTCTTATTCTAATTTAATTTTTGATGTAGTTAGCAATATTCAATATGTGTTAAATAGTTCATTATTTGAATTTAATGATGAGGCTACTAGAAATCTAATAAAAATTAGAATAGAACAGTATCTGCAATTTGCAAAAGCAAATTCAGGTATAGATGATTTTGTTGTAGTTTGCGACTCTTCAAATAATAATGAAACTGATTATATCAACAGAAGAGTAAATGTAGATGTGTCAATAAAGCCATCACAAAGTATAAATTTTGTTGAATTAAGCTTTACTACATAATACATGGCATCTATTACGAATTTCATTTCAAATTTTAAAGGTGGTACTAGAAGAAACAGATTTTTAGTTTCTGCTTCTTGGCCATCTGGAGTTCCTAATAACATATCAACTTATCATATTCTATCTGCATCTTTACCACCATCAGATTTAGGAAGAATATCAATTCCGCATAGAGGTAGACTTATTCACTATGCAGGAGATAGATCGTATAGAGATTGGGATATAGCAATTTTGGATGATACCGAAAAATCATTATGGAATTCATTTCAAGAATGGCATAAAAGAATAAATTCCCATGTATCCAATGTTCATTCGTCATCATCTGATGCGTTTAGAGATTTAAAAACCGATTGGACGATAAGACATCTTGATACCAATGGAAACACTTTAAAAACTATGGTTTTGAGAGGGTGTTTTCCTGCACTAGTTGGTCCAGTAGAATTTGATATGAGTTCTCAAATATATAATACCTTTTCCGTCAAATTAACTTACGATTATTTCACTGGCTAATGGAGAAATAAATGGCTCAATCAATAAATGATTTTAAAACAAACTTTTCTGGTGGTACTAGAAAAAATCGCTTCCGAGTAACTGGAAATTTCCCATACGGAGGCGGATTTAATATTTTCCAAACAATGGCGGTATCTATGCCACAGAACAATTTGTATGTTGTTGAATATGATTATAGAGGAAGAAAACTTAAACTTCCTGGAGATAGAACATATGGAAGCCAGGGAGGTAGTATCTGGGAAGTTGCAATCTTAGATGATGCTAATACAAATCCTTCTCAGATATGGAGTAAATTCCATGATTGGAGCGATTCAATCAATAATCACCTAAGCAATACAGGAGATCAAATAACACCATCTACATATAAAGCTAATGGTTGGGTAGTTGAGCAATTGGATTTAAATTGCACTAATGTATTAAAATCCGTAAAATTATATGGTTGCTGGCCAATTTCAGTCGGGGAAATACAGCTAGATATGAGAGTACCTAATGAATATGTGACTTTTAATGTGGCATTTTCTTTTGATTATATTGATCAATGATATGGAGATATAAATGGATATTAAGCTTTTTGGTTTTAAATTAGTAAAAGATACAAAAGAAGATACAGCAAATCTTCAGAACTTTACTCCTCCAGAAGAATTTGATGGAGCCTATACACTTGAGGGTTCTGGTGTATATGGAACATTCATCGATTTTATGGGATCTGCAAAAGATGAACAGGCAACGATTTCGCAATATCGTGCAATGGCCTTATATCCAGAAGTAGATACTGCAATTGATGAAATAACCAATGAAGCTATTGTCTCTGGTAACGATAGAAAACCAATAAAATTAGATCTATCAAAGATAAATTTTTCAGAAAATATAAAAAGTAAAATATATTCTGAATTTGATTCTATTCTTCAGTTATTAGATTTTCAAGATAAATGCTACGAAATATTCCGTAGATGGTATATCGATTCAAAACTATATTTTTATATTTCTATCGATATGGATGATCCATCCGCTGGGATTAAACAATTAGTTCCACTTGATTCTACCAAGATCAAAAAGGTAAGAAAAATAAAGTCTAATCCAGCAAAACAAACAGGAAATTCTCTATCAATCATTCAAGATGTCGATGAATTCTATGTTTACTCAAACAATGATAAAAATTCAGTAATTGGAACTGGGGCTGCTGGTCTTAGAATATCTCCAGATTCAATTTGTTATGTTCATTCTGGAATGGTTGATATGAATTCCAAGAGGGTCTTAGGATTCCTTCATAAGGCAATCAGACCACTGAACATGTTGAGACAGGTTGAAGATGCAATAGTCGTATATCGCATTTCCCGCGCTCCAGAAAGAAGAATATTCTATGTGGATGTTGGTAATCTGCCAAAGCAAAAAGCAGAACAGTATGTTCGTGAATTAATGAACAAATATAGAAATCGTATGATTTATAACCAGACAACTGGTGAAATCAAAGACGATAGAAATCAAATGGCAATGCTTGAGGATTTCTGGCTTCCACGAAGAGAGGGTGGTAGAGGAACTGAAATTACTACCCTGGATGGGGGACAAAATCTTGGTGAATTGACAGATGTTGAATATTTTAAGAAAAAACTATATTTTGCCTTAAATATTCCTCCATCAAGATTGGCCGGAGAAAATGGCTTTAATATGGGAAGATCGGCTGAAATCACGCGAGATGAGGTCAAGTTCTACAAATTTATTGAAAGATTGCGTTACAAGTTCTCCGGTATGTTCTCACAGTTACTAAAAGTTCAGCTAATATTGAAAGGTGTTATAACTGAGGATGATTGGAATTTGATTTATCCTCATATAAACTTCTCATTTAATCGTGATTCTTATTTCAACGATTTGAAGGATGCCGAAATATTATCATCCAGAATGGAATTGGCTGCACAAATGGAGCCTATGATTGGAAGATATTATTCTAGTAATTATATTCGTAAAAATATTCTAAAGCAATCAGAAGAGGAAATGGAACTTATTGATAGAGAAATGGCAGTAGATATTGCCAAACGAAAGCAAGAAGAATTAGAACAATTACAGTTACAGCAAGCTACAGAAGCTCAAGAATAAAAAATTCTAAATATAAAGGAAAAAAATATGAAAAGCAAAAAAATAATCCGCTCAATATTATCAGAAAACGCAATTGACGCTAAAAAGTTAATTCAGCAAGACTTAACTGTAAAACTTGGCGAAAGACTTGCCGAAGAATATGTCCGTGTAGCCAAAATGACCTTCAATGAACAGTACGAAGAAGAGGAAGAAGAAGTTTCATCTGAAAACGAAGAAGGTCTAGAAAGCGAAGAAGAAGATGATGAAGAGTCAATGACTAAATCATCAAAATCTGAATTAGCAGCAATGTATCCTCCAGAAGATAAGATAACAAGAGGAGATATTATTGCAGCCGCTCAAAAAAATAAGAAGAAGAAAAAATGAAGTTAATAACAGAAACAGTCGAAGAGATAAATTTTCTTACTGAAAAAACCGATAATGGTGAAAAGCAATATTTCATCGAAGGTATTTTCATGCAAGCTGATCAAAAGAATAAGAATGGAAGAATTTATCCAAGAAATATTCTAATGAATGAAGCTCGTCGTTATGTTACTGAATATGTAAGTAAAAATCGTGCTTTGGGAGAACTAAATCATCCATCTGGTCCATCAGTAAATTTAGATCGCGTATCTCATAGAGTTACTTGGCTTAATGAAAGCGGAAATGACATTTATGGAAAAGCAAAAGTCCTTGATACTCCATGCGGACAAATTGTAAAAAATCTAATGAATGAAGGTGTTAAGCTAGGAGTATCGACTCGCGGCATGGGTTCTTTGGAGAAAAAAGGCGCAGTGAACTATGTAAAAGAAGATTTCATGCTTGCTGCCATCGATATCGTTGCAGATCCATCTGCACCAAATGCTTTCGTTGATGGAATCATGGAAGGCAAGGAATGGGTTTGGGATAATGGTATCCTAAAAGAACAAGATATTGCCGGATATCACAGAAGAATTTCAGGTGCTTCAAAGAGAAAACTTCAAGAAGAATCTATAAAAGCTTTTGCAGATTTTTTAAGGAAAATTAAATGAAGCGTCTAGACTCAAAAGAATTAAAATCTTTAAATGAATGTGCTTACCGCACTATGTCCAATGAACAATTGGATGAAAGTATTCTTGGAGCAATAGGAAAATTAGCCGCAAAGGGTGTTTCTGGTGCAGGTAAAGCAGCATTAAGATCAACAACTTCTACCGGAAGAGCAGCAACAGCAACTTCTTTAGAAAGAGCGGCGAAGGGAGCTTATATTGGTGGTAGAAAGGCCCTTCGTGACATAAAAGATACAGTAGTAGATATTGCTTCGGCTGGTAAAACGGGAAGACTGGCAACACAGAGAGCATCTTCTGCTGCTAGGCGAGCGGCAACAGAAACAGCCAGAGTATCTAAACTCACAAGAGATGTGCAAGATGCAATAGCAGTTGGTCGCAGGGGACAAATGACAGCAGCAGATGCTCTAAGAGTTCAAAAAGCAGAAGATCTTTTAGCCGCAGGCCGTGTAGACGATGCATCCGATCTTTTGATGGGTGGGGGGCAACAAGTAATCTCTGGTTCAGGTGGTGGGGCCGCTCGTTCCGGTGCTAGTACTGCTCTTGCTGCTGGAGCAGGAACTGCTGCTGGCGCATATGCTGGAAGAAAAGATGGTTTCCTTTCCTCAAATCTTAGCGAAATAGAAAAAGCAGCTCAACAAGGAGCATCAGAAAATATTTTTGGTGATCTAAGAACTACTTTAGGCTTGCAAGGAAAAGCAACCGGATCAAGAATAAATGTACAAAATAGACTCAGAGGAATAAGATAAATACTAAATAAAACGGAGAATATAATGTTACCACAAAATACACAATCGGACGAACAGGATATCCTTGGAGGTGGTGCGTTTGATACCACTGGCAAGGGAGTAGTTTTAAACAAGCCAGTAGGCGAATATTACGCACAAAATGCCGCCTCAATTCAGACACCAAAATCTGGAGCACCAATGCAAATGCCAGGTTCTCCTATGGGTACTGAAGATGAGATGGAAGAAGAACCAATGGATGATGAGATGGAAGCAGAATCAGAAGAGTCCTTAAAGGAACATCTTGCTGCTCTATTTGCCAATTCAAATCTATCAGAACAATTCGTAGAGAGAGCAAAGACCATTTTTGTTGCTGCTGTAAATCAAAAACTAAATGAAAGATCAGCAAAGCTTGATGAAGCATATAAGGCTTCTTATAACAATGCTCTAAACAACACAGTTTCAGAACTAACTGAGAAGGTTGATGATTATCTAACCTATGTCGTTGAAGAATGGGTCAATGAGAATCGCCTACAAGTCGAAAGAGGAATCAAAGTTGAATTGGCTGAGAATTTCATCTTCGGTCTAAAGAAACTCTTTGAAACCAACTTCATCGATGTTCCAAATGAGAAGTATGATGTTCTAGATGAACTTTATACTCAAATTGACACTCAGAAAGAACAACTAAACAAGAGCATTCATGAAAATGTTTCTCTTCGCAAGAAGCTTCTAGACACCGCTGCTGTGGCTGTTTTTGCTGAAGAATCAGCTGGTTTAGCTGCAACTCAGGTAGATAAGTTAGCTAATCTAGCCGAAGGCGTTCAATTCGATAATCCAGAAGAATTCCGTAGAAAACTCAGAGTTATCAAGGAAAGCTTCTTTGCTCGTCCAGCACAAGTTCAACCACAAGCACAACCAAGAATTCAACCGGCAAATCGCACTATTGATATTCTTGAGACATCAACAGTACCTGAAACACTAACTGAAAGTACTGTTAATGTCTACGCAAATGCGATTAGTAGACACCTTAAGAACAGATAAATTATAAATAAAAATACACAGGAGATAACATGTTCGAAGAAACAACACCATACGATATTTTAACTGAGAAGTGGGAGCCAGTTTTAAGCCACAGCGCACTCCCTGCAATTGAAGATAGCTACAAAACTAAAGTAACCGCAGTTCTTCTTGAGAACCAAGAGTCTGCAATGCGTCAGCAAAGACTTGTTGAAGACAACACCCTAGGTGGACCAATCAGCAATGTTTTTGGTGCTGCTTCATCAACCAACATCGCTGGTTACGACCCAATCCTAATCAGCCTTGTTCGTCGCGCAATGCCAAACCTCATTGCTTATGACATCTGCGGCGTTCAGCCAATGACCGCTCCAACCGGACTCATTTTCGCAATGCGTCCCAAGTACGATCCAAACGGTGGTCCTCGTCAAGAAGCTATGTACCAGGAAGCATTCGTACCATTCGGTGGTTCGGGTGGTACTGGTGGTCAGGTTGGTGGACAGGGTGCTTCATACACCAACTACTTTGGTGGTTCAGCCGATTACGGTCTAACCCTATTCGGTGGTGGTGCATCAGGTGCAACCAGAATTAACAACTCCTTCTATGGAGATGACTTCAAGGCTATGCTAGTTGGTGCTGCCGAAAGCCTTGGTAATACTAAGCCTTTCCAGGAAATGGCATTCACCATTGACAAGGTTGCTGTTCAGGCTAAGACTCGCGCTCTAAAGGCCGACTACACCACTGAACTCGCTCAGGACCTCAAGGCTGTTCACGGACTTGATGCTGAAACCGAACTCGCCAACATTCTCAGCACTGAAATTCTTGCTGAAATCAACCGCGAAGTCGTTCGTGGCATCTACCATGTCGCCAAGCTCGGTGCAAAGCAAAGTGACCTCACAAGCTCTGCTATTCAGGGTGGTGCATATGACCTACTAGTTGACTCAGACGGTCGTTGGTCAGCTGAACGCTTCCGTGGCCTCATGTTCCAGATCGAACGCGAAGCCAACCAGATTGCCAAGGAAACTCGTCGTGGTAAGGGTAACTTCATCATCTGCTCGTCAGATGTTGCTTCAGCCCTCGCAATGGGTGGATTCCTCAACATCAGCCCTGCTCTAAATCAGCAGCTTGAAGTTGATGACACTGGTAACACCTTCGCTGGTGTACTAAACGGCAAGATGCGCGTTTACATCGATCCCTATGTTCAGTCTGGCGTAGACTTCGTTTGCGTAGGATACCGTGGTTCAAGCCCATACGATGCTGGCTTGTTCTACTGCCCCTATGTCCCACTCCAGATGGTTCGTGCAGTCGATCCTAACACCTTCCAGCCCAAGATCGGCTTCAAGACCCGCTACGGCATGGTTGCCAATCCATTCGTTCTAGCCTCTGGTGGAACTCCAGATGGCGAAAACATGACTGGCGGCATCAACCAGTACTACCGCATTTTCCGTGTACTAAACCTTCACGGTAACTCAGCCTGATACTGAGTAAAATCTGACACTTCGGAGACAGGAGCCAGAAATGGCTCCTGTTTTCTTTTCTACATACTTCATGGCAAATACACCAATTAATACTCTTGGAATTAATTACTTTCATTTTGAAATGCAAAGAATTCCAACTGTTATTTACAACTGCACTGAAGTTAATCTTCCAAATTTAACTATGGCTGCTGTTGAGCAACCAACCACACTAGGTATTCCAGTAAAAAGACCAATTGGAAAATATAATTTTGAAGATTTAACAATAACTTTCATGGTAGATGAAAATTTAGTTAATTGGCTTGAAATTTATAGATGGATGAGAGCACTAGGAAATATAGATGATGATTGTACAAATAATTCATTAAATTTTAGAGATTGGATGACAACCGCTACTCTTTATTTGACAAAAGGAACATATAAAGATAATAAAAAGGTTATATTTCATGAAATATTTCCAATTGGATTATCTGGATTAAAATTTAGTAGCACAGCAAATTCAGCAGTGCCTCAATATGCATCTGCTAGATTTTCCTACACTTATTATCGATTTGATCCAGATCCTGGCAATCCAAGTTGACTTTATTTACTATTGTGTATACTTAAATTATGAATTTTGATGAATTAAAACAACAAGTACAAGAAGATCTTAAGATAGATTCCACAGAACTTGCCATTGAATCTGTAAACACTCCACAGATCCATAACAAGTATCTACTGTTCCTTAAGAAGCACAAGGAAGCCCTTGCAGAGGACGAGAGAACCCTTCGTGTCATGAAGAAGTACAAGTGGCTCTATTACACAGGAAAGCTGTCTAAAGAGGAATTAGACAAGTTTAAGTGGGAGCCATTTGACCTAAATATACTGAAAACTGATGTTGATAAGTTCATTGACGCAGATGATGATGTCATCAAATTAGAGCGTCAAATCACGGAAAAGAAAGAACTCGTCAGTTACTTGGACGGCGTGGTAAAGATAGTAGCAAATAGGCAATGGAATATTCGTTCAGCTATTGAGTGGATCAAGTTTAGTCATGGCCAATGAAGAAGTAAAAATAGAAAAAATAGATGGTACATTCATCAAAGTTCATTGCGAAAATTCAGTAGCAAAAGAGATATCCGATTACTTCACATTTAAGGTCCCAAATTCACAATATTCCCCAGCATTCAAGCGAAGAGTATGGGATGGCCAGATTCGTCTATTCAACTACTTCACTCGTAAAATCTATACTGGTCTGAGAAACAAGATCGTTCAGTTTTGCCTTGATCGAAACTATGAATGCAAGTTTGAAAATTTTAAGGAAGAATTTTTTGAAGATTATAAGTCTTTTATTGATGCTCTACCTCTACACTCAGATTCTGGCCAAATCAAGCTCAGAGACTATCAGCAGAGGGCTGTGGAAATGGCTCTTGAT
>Ga0181356_1000306_pt1 | contig 20723 bp, 25 predicted proteins | sample Fa13VDMM110SN_FD_130104 | JGI IMG/M metagenome (GOLD analysis project Ga0181356, IMG submission 130104) | Freshwater viral communities from Lake Michigan, USA - Fa13.VD.MM110.S.N | ecosystem: Environmental > Aquatic > Freshwater > Lake | place: USA: Michigan | collected 2013-09-24 | reverse complement strand
TGTTGGGACTAATGTTGGACCTTTTGACCCAACTGAGTTGATACTGTTTTTCTCCATTGGTAGTAATTCAGCCTCTACTGTAAATAGTGTAGAGTTTGCTGTATCAAAATTAGGAATCATGACACCAAATGGAACACAAGAGTTTGCGTATATTCCACTATAAAACAGCTGCAGGAACTACTGAAGCACAATTCCAGGCATTACTTTAGAAAGTAAATAAATATAATAATTATTTTTTTTTGTTTATTCGTATACATATACAAAGAAGACAAAAAAGATGCCAAGTCTACTACGTTCAGTAACTCGCGGCTATTATGCCCAAGACGGAATAAAACGAGAATCTCGAGACATGATGTCTATTGTGGAAACAAATTTAAAGAAAAAAAATGCCGAGGCCGAAGCAAGCGAAAAGCCCCTCGAAGGTGGCGCCAAGAGACAATTACAGAAATTTAACCAAAAAATAAAAGCAAAATCAAAAGTGTATGATTGTTAAATAATTAAATAAATCACTATAAAAAATATATTAATATAATACAACATATTTTTTTGCAATATGACGTTGAACTATGAGCACGAAGGATTCCCAATTGCTAAAATTGTAAGAGATGGCGAAAAGACCAAGGGAAAGAAAAAAAAAGACGTAGAAATATTCCTCGATGAACACTCAAGCGCGCAAAATAATTACCCATCGCTATATTTAAAGGCTGGGGAGAAATTCCAATATATACCAGATGAAAATAAAGAGCGATTTATTTCTTATATTTGTGGCGCGTCTGGGTCAGGCAAGAGTTATTTTGCATCAGATTTGGCAAATGCATATAAAAAACAACATCCAGAAAATCAAGTATATTTATTATCTTATGTTGATAGTGATAGTAGCATAGAACGAGTTAAAGGAATTGAACGAATTAAATTGGACGATGAATTCCTCGCCGCGGATTTAAATGCGGAAGACTTTGCGGATTCTTTGTTAATATTCGATGATTGCGACTGCATAACAGAAAAAAAAATGAAATTAAAATTAAAAGACTTATTAGGCAAATTGCTCAATACTGGCAGACATGCGCGCGCCTCCGTAATTTATTTAAGCCATATCGCTTGCGGTGGGCTTGAAACCAGGGGCATATTAAATGAGTGCCATAGTTTAACCTTTTTTCCGGCCACCCTTGGAGGGCGCGCCCGTAATTATTTATTAAATCAATATCTTGGATTTTCAAAAAAACAAATTGAAGCCATTGATGATATCCCAGGGCGTGCAATTACAGTAGTTAAATCATTTCCAATGATGATTGTATCAGAAAAAATGATATGCCCCGTAAAACAATTAGGAAAGTGTTAAGAATCATCCCCAAAATTAAAATTCATATTTGGTATAGTTCTTTCTCCTTCATATTTTGTTGTTAGTGTCTCCATTCTTCTAAACATAATATCATATATTTGCTGCGTTGTGGAGTCATCAAATTTATCTAATCTAATAGCCACTCTAGATGGCAATGTTATTACCTCATCCATTAATGGCGATGTTTCACCATTATTATAATCCTCAATATATCGCATAGCAATACTTAATATTTTAATTTTTATATCCCTATTCATGTATTTTATATGGTCAAGAATATATTTAGTCTGATTCGCCCTGGCCGCAGTTGAGTTCGTCGCCATCTTGAAAAAATGGCAGTTTCCGCAATAATCGCGTTTGGCGGTAATTTGATTGGTATTCTTTATATTTATCTTTATTTGATTTGTTATACGTTGTGGCCGCTTTTACAAATCTATTTTTATTTTTTTCAATATATATTTTTTGATATCCTGCAACCTTGTCTTTATTTTTCTTCTGCCAGCGTAAGACGGCGTCCGTTCTTTGTTTTACTAATTTAGCGTATTTTTCTTCGAGAGATAAATCAGCCATACTAAAAATTATATATATATATTAATAATAATTTTTATTTAATTAGAAAAAAATAAATAATTATTTCGACAGTAGTTTATAGTAATAGTAAGTCTAAATCGTCTATAGACAAATCTGAATGCCTATCATGTAATTTATGTTCGGTCGGTCTATCTAAAATTATTTGCTCTAATCGTTCTAACGGCTTATCGTCCTCATCGGCGTCGACCTCTTCAACTATTAACTTATTTTCCTCATTTCTTTTTAGATTAAAATACTTAATTAATTCTTCAATATTTAATGAGATATATCTAGACCCCTTTGCCTTTCCTTTTGAGTTCGGTATATTTAATAGCCCAATTTTTCGAACTAGATGCACTGTATTAGTTTCATATTTAAAACCATTTGCGTCAATATATTCTTTAAAATTATTATATAAAGTGATTGGCGGTATTTGGGCTTCTTCTATACCTTGTGCTGCCCAATTAAATACGCATTCTTTTATAAATTCTTTAACCTTACATACATTTCCATCAATTAATATTTTATGGTGCGCTGTTCTTGGTGGCGCAATTAATGGCGATAGCCCATCTAAATTATAACAATAATCATAAAATTTTCTAATTACTTTTGTATTATCAATACACGCGTAAAATTTAGTAAAATATTCTACATTATTACACAACTCGTCCGAGCATCTAACAATTACATTTCGCCTATCATGTTTATGGGGATTTAATGCACCCCCCGTTAATCCATTTGTCGCATTCAATAACCTATGAAATGAGAGCGACTGAAACGCATTTGTGCCCTTTCCTTCTACTTGGATAGATTTATCAGTAATAAATGCTTTAATGTCCCCGCCATACTGTTTAATTTTATGTTGTTCTAACTCATTAAAAATTACTAAAAATGCGTTTAATATTAATATATTAAATTTTCCGACTACTTTTTCAGGATTAGTCGTCTCTAATACTTTTTTCTCGCCTAATACCCGTCTAAATAACTCAAATAATGAGCCCTTGCCAGCACCCTCTTCGGATATAAATGTTGGCGCGGTTGTCTTTACTGAAGGAAATTTTAACATCTGCCCAAACCATCTAATAAAATAGTTATATATTTCTTTTTCGTGATTGCATAAAACTAAAATATGATTTAATAAAAATTCTAATTCGTCTATACAGTCATCCTCGGGGCATGGCTCATACGATTCGGCTAAAAATGGAGTCCATAAGTTATATATATTATCTGGGCAGGTATGCGCAATGTCAGACGGATAAATATTCATATCATCATATTTTTTTTTATCAGAATCGTCTAACCACTCATCAATAAATCGCATTTGTCTGACAATGTCCTCGCCTTTATCATTTTTTACTAATCTCAATACCTTTTTACAAAAATCACGCTCAGCGCCTATCATTTGTTTTTCCGTATGAAATTTTATTTCTCCATTTGCGGATTTAAAAGGAAATAAAATTAAATCTTTTATTTTACAATATTTTTGCTCAAATCTTTCTTTTTCGTATTCATATCCCGATGCCGCATCCTCTTTAGGTGTCAACTCATCTAAATTAATTTCCTGTATTATTGGCTTTTCTTTAAATTCGATTGTTAGCCCATAAATCGCTGTAATATTATTTTGCGCGATGGTAATAATATCCTCAATCATATCTTTAGTAAATTCAGATTTTAAAAGCATAATACCATCTTTGCAATATATATATGTCTCTGGACAGCCGGCCGCAATTAATACCTGCTCTACACATTTTTTCTCAGTTTCATAAATAAAATGCGATAATGTGTCTTTTTCTGGATTTGAATTAGATTGCTTTTTAAATTCGGCCGGCAAATAATCAAATAATAATTTAGTCGCCGCTTTAATATCTTTTTCGAGTAGTCCTAAAAATGATAGATTTTTAGATTTACTATTTACATGAAAATCTCTTTTCCACTTGCTAATGGAACCACCATTTAATATCCTAATAAATAACTGTTTTATTGCGTATTTTATTTCTGGGTTTTCTTCATCCCATGCGGTAAAATATTCATTATAAACCATATCTGTGTAAAATTTACGATTAGTAATATATGCATTAACAGACGATAATTCCGGAATCCTCTTCTCTCCCTTTGTAAGTAATTTATATGCCTGATAAAATATTTGATATCCCATATTTACCCCATCTATATCCCAATACATACTGCATACAGCCGACCTAATAATTCCCCATTCATTCCCGATACTTAATTCGGCTTGCAGGCGCCCTAAATTATGGTCATTTGATACCCACGAAACATCTAAATACCCCAACGGCAATGATTTAGCAATATATTTAGAAAATCTGAGATTTTGTTTAGTGTCCTTCCCATACTCCTCAGAGTTTGCTAATTGCTGCAAAATACTGATATCGGCAATTTCTTTCGCCGGTTTTTTCTCAAAAATAGTTTTATGTACTTTGTGGATAGTTGGTGACATTTTTAGAGCGAGTATGATTAATAAATATTAATTTAAAAAATTTATAGATTTATATATATATATAGTATTTTATTTTTTAATATAAAAAATAATTAATTATTTTTTTGTATTGCGGTTGAGCATATATCATATTAAATTTCTTATATTAAAAAAATATTAATACTATTTATATATATATATAAATTTTATTAATATGAATTATCCAAAATTAAGTAAAGCATTTATTGAGGGACTAAAAACAAAACATAATCTTACGTATGATGAGGTTAAGACTTGGATTTTTTGCGGAGGTCATGCAGACTCATCAAGATGCGCACAAACTCCCAGTGAATTTACCGCATATGAAAATTATTTTAGATTATGCTTTCCTAATACACCATTCCCAGCAATTGTAAACACTTGTGTATGTGAGCAATCGTTAATGCACAATTGCTATATTAGAAAAGATATAAATTCCCCAATTGGGGAAATATTAATAATTGGCAGTTGCTGTATTAAAAGATTTATTGATTCTGGAAAAGTCCGGAAATGTGAAAAATGTGCAGCCGATCACAATAATAGGAGCAATAATTTATGCAATTCATGTAGATCACAACAGCGTTCGCTTGAAAAGGCTTTATTAAAACAAGAACAAGAAAAACAAAAGGGAACAAATTGCCCGAAGGTCAATTTTTCCATAGAAGAAAAAAAAAGACTAAAAGAAATTGAAGATATGAGGCATATACACCACCGACGCCATTATTTTGATATACCATATAATTACTCTCAAGATATAAAGGAATCTCTTTTTCAAAGTAAATTTAAATGGGATTCGACTGTCGGAGCATGGTGGGGGTCGGGCAATTCATCACAAATAGAAAATATATTGAATATGATTCCACAGTATTATATCGAAGATATTGAAGGATTTAAAGAGAAAAAAATAAATAAAATTAAAGAATACAAGGATAAAAACTTTATACACACAATAATGGCCGACAAACTAATATCATTTGCCGATGCGGTAAAAGATGCAAAAAAAGAAGGATTAAAATGGGATAGCGACCTTAAATTATGGTATAAGCAATATTAAAGTCAATTTTTAGTACAGGACAGTAACTTTTTTTTTGGGTGGTTAGATATTTTTTACTGTCCTAGTTACTGTCCAAAATTATTATTGCTATACTTGCATAAAATCCAGTAATATACTATTATATTAATAATAATTTAGATTTGTACAGTAAGTACACTAAGTCACTAACATTTTATATCGCATATAGACTAAAAATAAAATTATAAAAATAAATCTTGGCTAATACATCTCAAGAGTTACTGTCCTTAGTGTCCTTACTGTACAAATCTAATTTATTATTAATATAATAGTATATTAAGGGATTTTATGCAAGTATAGCAATAATATTTTTGGACAGTAACTAGGACAGTAAAAAATATCTTAATAAGTTACTGTCCAAATATATATACTTGTTTATTTCCGGCCAATCTCTAAATCTGGGTTAAGTCTAAATAATATTTCCGATTTATGTTCCGTAATTGGATTATCTGATTCTTTAGGGATAACAATATCATGCTCCCCTGGCCATGCAAAGAATGATGCAAAATCTAATTCAGACTTAATAGTATATTCATTTTTTCTATTTCTTTTACCTTCTCCAAATAAATATTTAATACCTTCTACAAAAGATGATTCGCCGGGATTCAATGCAATAATTTCAAATAATTTATCGCCATACAATCTGGATAGTTCTCTTGTTATAATTCCGCCTTGGCTATGCGATACGAGTGTGATATTATATTTTGGATATAATATTAACACTTTATCAAATATGGCTCTTGCTTTTATAAATCTTGTTGTAATTGGATATGCTTGAAATAAATATGCAAAATTATATAAAAAATCAACTGCAGATTTAGTCCCAGTGTAATTTATTATAATTCTCTTTTGTTTTTTATTCTCATATACTTGATGAAAATTGCTGGATAAATCTTTTATAACTTCATATTTAGGAATTTGCTTTATCTTTGGCCAAGTATAGCCATTTTTAATAAAAGTATATATTTCTGACACTTTTAATGCGCCGCCGGCCATGTCCCGAGGTTTTATTCCGTCTTTTCCTATAGGTTTTTTCTCAAAAACTAATTCTACGCCATTATCTAATATTTTTGTAAAATATTTACTATGTAGTGTGGGGTCAAATTGGCGGAAACTATAAAAGTTCTTTCTCTGGGTAGAATCTATTTTTTTATATTCAAAATGCGCTCTAATGTATTTTATTGCATCTGCTCTGGTAAACTTATCTTTTGGCACAAGTACTGATTGTATTGCAAATCCATGATGCGAATGCGTTGCCGTAGATTCGCCTAATTTTTGCATCTTTATATCATACAAAAAAAAATAGTTATTGGTTTAATTATTTGTCCATTTTTATATATGTTGATTTTGCCGTGCCTGATGATGTACCCATCTCAGCGGTGGTTTTGTCAAGGTCTTCCATAACTTTTTTATATTTATCCGTTAAACTAATGGCTCTGAGTAAAGATACACCGATTGGCCGGCCAAAAATGCGATTTAATACTCGCGTAATAGCATTTACTGCTAATAATGGCTCGCCCTTATAATTCACTAATAAATAGAAATTCTTTTGTTTCTTTAATGGGTGAATTTTTGCATATTTTGCTAGAATATCAACTAATTCTGGGTTTACTTCAACCTCTTGCATAGAATATGTCCCAGATGTTTTATATTGGTTAAATTCAAACTTTTTAAGTTTTGGCAAATAGTAATTAAATTCTGGATTTTCAATAATATTTTTGTCATTAACATATAACATCAGTTGATAATCTTTATTGCGTCGGACTGGTTGCAGACAATATAAAGATAAAATAACAAAATCTAAAACAATAGCCCATTCATGGTCGTCTACTTTCTTTTTTGCTAATAATGGCATGGCTTTGTTTTTTAGGTCTTCGTATACCTCAATAACTTGGCTTTGGTCTATCCAATTTTTCTCCTGGGTTTCGCTTTTCGTGTTTGCGCCTTTCTTCAAGTCTTCGGCAATATTCATCATGCGCTCATAATAAAAATCATATACTGGCTCATATTGTTTAAGCCCTCGTAGAGTTGTGACAATAGAGATTAAATACGTTCTTTGGGAATTTGGCTTCAATTTGCATATGCGCGCTAATACTTTTTCTGTATCTTTTAAAAAATCATAATTGGGGTCTCCATTTTTTTTATATTTAATTGGTTGCTTTGAGTTTAATCTAATAATATTTGCAAGATATACTTTTTGGTACTCTCGGTTGTATCACGTTTTTTTCTACCGGCTCCGATATCTTCATTGTCAGTCATAGGCATCGCTCCGCCCATTTCCTCAATTAAATTATTAATTAGTTCTTCTGCCATTACTTTTTATAAAAAAGTATAACAAAAATAAAAAATGAAAATAATAAAAATAAATTAAGTTTATATTATTAAATATTTTCTTTTTATAAAATTATTTATTTAATTAGATGTCAATTTAACTGCTAATTCGTCAAATGACCTGGCGCCACATTCTTTTTTTGCGTCTTTCATAAACTGGTAAAATTCTTTGTTGCTTGTAATACCAGCCATAAATGCTAATAATCGCATAATTACAAATCGGCCACATGTATTTATATTAGGCGACCAACTCTGGTAATCCACCGGATTATGCTTTAATGCTCCGCCCCCTAGTTCTTTTAAATAGTCATGCTGTTCGCCGAACCGAATACGCTTTTCTTTTGCAATGTGCTCTAAATCTTCTTTACTACTAAGGCCGTAAGAATCAAAAAATTCATACCGCTTCCCATTGCGCATTACGCACGTCCAATGTCCAATATTTTTATTTGGGGTTTGCTCATCTATAAAAAATATTACAGCGCAATCATTTGTATATGGTAATAGTTCTTCCATAGAATTATATTCAACTAAGTCAGGAAATTTAACTATGTTTACCCCTGGTATTATTCTTTTTATATCTTCGGCGCTGACCATATAATCCATAACTTTTTTTTGTGTTATATATATATAGTTATGGAAAAATCTGCAGAAAGAATTAAAAGCATCCGAGCAAGCACAAAAAGGAATAAAAGGTTTCAAGTAACCCTCAAAAATGGAGATAAATATGATTTTGGTCTGTTAAATCCAGTCCATGGGACATATATTGACCATGGCGATAAGGAATTGCGATACCGGTATTGGGCGCGCCATTATGGCAACGCAAGAGAGCGCAGGTCGCTTATTTGTGTGTCTGTCAAAGAAATATTCATATTTATTATATATTATATTATATAAATATATATTTAAAAAATGATTATAAATATTATACCATCACCTAAAAAAAATAAAAGATTTCGTGTTTATATGGATAATGGCAAACATTATGATTTTGGACTTGATACAGGTTCTACATACATTGACCATCACGACAAACAAAAAAGATTGGCATATATTGCAAGACATCTTGGTAATTTAAGCGAAAAAAGATTAATTGATTCGCTAACCCCCTCGCCTGCTTTATTTTCCCTAGGACTCCTTTGGGGTAAATATACAAACATTGAAGATAATATAAAATATTTAAATAATTTATTTAAAGAAAAACATAATTTATAATATATAGGTAAATAAAAATGCCACCAAAAGATAAAAAACTAACAAAAAAACAAATTAAAGAGGGTGAAGACTTTATTAAGGAATTAATGAAACAAAATAATCAAATTTTAAATAATGTTGAAAAAATGCATAAAGATGAAGGTGTTAAATTCAATGATTTTGGATTAAGAAAATATTTTAACAAATTATAAATTATCTTCTAACATATCAATTGCTTCTTTTTGTGCTCGTTTTTTATCAATTATTGTTCGTTTTTTCAATGCTTTTTCAACTTCGTCATAATCATATATACATGCTCGTTTTTCACTTATTAATACTTGAGGAGCAGATGTTTTTAAACAAACCCAACGACCCCAACCATCGGCTTTTAAAGCATTCCTCATACCTTCTGGAACTCCTAAATGATGATGCAACATATATGTTAAATTTCTTGAACTACTAATTTTTGGAAACCAAACAACAGCATTTAATTCTGTCAAAATCATTTTAGTCTGTTTGCCGTTTGCACTTCTATGACTAATAAATAGGCAATTAATTCCTCTCTTTCTTCCCATTGTTAATACAGATTCAACTAAACCATAAAGTGCTTTTTCTTTCTTTTTTTCTGTGATTCCTTCTATATCATCAAAAATGACAATACTTCTACCATCAGGATTTGTAAAATCTTCTAATGATGGAGGGTCTAATGCAAATTCATCATCAACTTTAAGGTGTCTATGTGGGAAATTATATGCTGGGTCTTCTACATCATCAGATGAAATAATAGTTATATATTGTGGCTCAGGATGAAACATTTCAATAAAAACTCTACAATACGCGAGTTTATACAGCGCGTATATTTTATGGGGCATGAGTAAATCTATCCAAAAAAATATAAAAGAATTAAATAAATTAGTAATTAGGAATTCCAAAATATGATAGGTCACTCTCCGGGAGTTTAGACTCCGATATTGCCAATGGTGGAACAAATTGACCGTCCAGCGGGTTAGCCTTTGCTGTGTTAAATTGTTGTGCTGCTAATATGGTTAAGACTGTACCTATTATACCGATTACGGCATCTTTTGACATTTTTTTTGCCTTTTCCGATACCATAAATTTATAAAAGTTAGAATCCATCCCCGGGGGTTTATAAAGCCCTGTCCCTTTGTATCCTTTTGGAAAAATAGGAGTAGACCCTTTTTCATCGAGTTTGGCAATTCGTTCCGCAACTGATGGCCGCTTTTCTTCAGCCGGAGCTTCAAAATACCTTTGTAGAGGAGCAGTGTTACTAATATCTCTAGGGGATCCAAAATATCTTTTCATGCCACTTTTTGGATTGGCTCTAAAAAATGCTTGCCTATTTTCGGCGCTCATTTCGCGCAATTGTTTATGTGATACCCTAGGTTTTATTTCTCTAATTATTGGAGGTGGGGTCATTTCAATAACATCTAGCAGAGCGCGCCTGCGCGGGGTATCTGTAAAAATTATATCAGATGGACTCGCTTGTTTATTTAATTCTCGCAGTACTTCATTATATAATGGAGGCGCTACAGAATTATACATCGCTAACCGTGCGTTATTTGCCGCGTACATCAATAAACTTAAAATTAATATTTGTGCGGATATTTTTGCCGCAGTTACGGCCTCATCGGATGTCACAACGTCATACATTTTTTTAGCCGTGGGCTTAATTGTATTTTTATAAAATCTCTTAAACCAACTGGATTCTTCTATTTCTTTAATTTCATCCGTGGGGTTTTCTTTATTTTTTGACTTCTTTTTAATTGAGCCGCCACTATTTTCGCTTGTCCAACTTTTATAATGCGCCTCATCTTCAGAGATATCTTTTGCGGTCTTTGGTGTTCTTTTATTTTTATATTCTTCCATATAATGGGTAAACATTGCTTTATAATCCATATAGTGGGTAATTAAATTTGTTATAGCCATCGCTCCTCCATGAATTACGCCATAAATAAGAAGTAATACTGCCGATCTGGCTAGGATTTGTAATACAGTCTGCAATACTCTATTTGGTATATTATTCCGCCTAGCATATGTAATAGCCTCGGTGGTAACGAGTGAGATTAACTCTGGTATACTGTTTGCTCGGTAGTCAAATACAATACGGCGGGCATTATCGGTCGCTCTAGTATTATTGGTTGCTCTAGTACGAGTTCCTTGCCCACCACCTTTTATAGATTTTAGTCCATCCCCTTTCGATTCAGGATCTTTCGATTCAGCCCCTTTTGGGTTAGCCGCTTCATCGAGACTGTTTATAAAACTATCAATATCTTTACTCATACTATTTTGAAGTTCATCTATATCTATAGGGTCTTGAATTTTACTTTCTTGAAAATTCCTCAATGCTGATAATACTATAGGCAACTTATGTTCAGGGTCGTCCTCTATATCTAGAGCAAATGCAGCATCGTCTACCGCAGTAGACGCATCTCTAACTTCTCTATTAATTGCATTACTAAATAAACGTATTGGAAATGGCTCCCCTTTTAAATATGAGGTTAATAAAAACATTGCTGCAAATTTTATCATATCCTGAGATAATCCTTTTACATAATCAGATGTGATAATATTATATAATAGTTGTGAAATTGATTTATTATCCGTGATTCCCCGGGGTTTCTTCTTTTGCTTTTTTATAATTATTATATCCTCTTCATCGGAATCCATCTCAGATAAATCTAAATCAATCTTTTTACCCTTGGAAGTTTTTGGCTTCATTATTTATAATCGTTATATACTTAAGAGTTAAAAAAAAAATAAACTATAAATATTTTATAGTCTTATTTCTGGATTAGTAAAATATCCATCATCCTTGCGATGCTCATTAGCCCATCTTGCGGCGCTTCTAACTGATTTATTTTCTCTATATTTGTTATACATGTCTCTCTCTTTGTTGGACTTATCTGCATATTCATAAATTTCATATGATGCTGCATCAGTAACGCCTTTTGAAATTGCGGCGAGTATTAATGCGGTTAATGCGGTTTTGCCTAATGTCTTGCCATCTTCAGACATAATATATTTATATGCTTTATCTTTAATATAATCAGTAACTCCACCTCCTTTAATTTTTAACCCATTACCACTGAGTATTTCGCTCATCATTTCTGGGTGGTTTAGATGGTATAAAGCATAGTCTGGGAAGTGATCATTCCTTATACCTCTAAGGATCTTAGATTCTTTAGTAGGCGAATATTTTGATCGTACAACACTCTTTACTGTATCCCAATACAATCTTTCCGTATTTGACATAGGCTCATCGACGGCGGGCTCGTTTCTTGGCATGCGATTCTGTATATTTTCAATCATAGAATTTGCAGCACTTGCGGCACGAGGCCCCAGTCCATATGCTATGCCGGCTAGAATTAATGTAAGGAGCGCACCCTTCCCAATCGCCTGACCAGTCTCGCTAATGGCTGCATCATAAAGTGTTTTTCCTATAGATTTCAGTGTTTTTTTAATCCTATCGGTGAAACTTGGTGGGTCTTCTGTTAATTTTCCGCCATTTAATCCCTCAAATGAGGTAAATGGAATATAAACAATATAATGACCCAATTTATTCAAAACACTGCGGACAAATGTATTAATTTTGGATGGCGCAGTAGATCCCATTTGTATAAAATAATCCATGAATTGCTGCCCATGTTCGACTATAAATTTATTAGTTGCATTAATCGTTGCATCCGATTGGCCTTGTAAATAATCATGTCCTCCAGTCTTAGCAAGAACATACCCAATAGTAATAGCAAGGGCGGCGGTGGCGGTATCTGATGATGCCACGGCTAATTTATTGTGTTTAATAAAATCTTTTATTTTCTTAGATATGGCCGCTATTGTACTTTTATCATCAGGGTTTTTTTTCATTTTCGGTGGCATTGTTAATATTTTGGCAAAATGATTTTTTGGGATATTTAGCAATTATATATAATAATACAAAAAAATAATATGCCAATTAATTATTTAATATAAATTATGGGCTTTAACATATGATATTAAAAGACATAATTTAACAAAAATACATTTGGACTCAATATAAGTTCAATTCTTTTACTTTTTTTGATGCCTCGCCAAGTGAGACTTTATGCTTTCGCATATAAGCGCTTACAACATCACCCCTTACCCTCTCCCCTCGTTTTTTGCCAACAATTGGGGCTGGTTTCTTTTTGCCTTTGGGTTTCATTTTACCACCACTTGGCATAAATCCTTCTCCCTCATATGGTCTTCCTTTTATAGCAGATTTCATTTGTGACTCGGATGGATTTTTTATATGTTTGGCAACAACTTTATTAATTTGACTATTAACTGCGGCGGTTAATGGCGCGCCATATGGGCCAAGTCTTGATGCAATTAATGCACCAACTGCAACCTGCAGTCCAGCAGCCCCCAACATTGCGGCTTCCTTTGATGTAATTAATTTATATACATCATTACTTACTTTTTGAATTTGCGCCTTAGTTGGTATTTTACCTTTAACATATTCTTTTGTTTTATGATATTTTTCTTTTATATCATCAACAAGGCCGGCGCCGTCATCGCAATCATCATCGCAATCACTTGAACTATAGCCATTAAGGTACCCGGCACCATCATCGTCATCTGATTCAGAGTCTTCCCCAGTTAGTGGTAATGGTGCTTTTAGCATGGCTCCGCCCTTTGGCACTGGCCTATATACAACCCCAGAAAATAGGGGGTCTGTAGTTGCGGTGCTTCCGCCTGGCGGTTGGTAGCCTAATGGGTGTTTTTGAAATCCTGGGCTACCTCCTCCGCGCAAAAATCTCGGTTGTTCTGCGGTATCATATTTATTCGTTCTCCCATCTCCCCTCCTAGTTGATTTAAAAACACTCATTGCCATATGTGGCCTGGATTGTATGAAATCATTTTTAATGGCATCAATTTCATTAATTAATTTTTGCGAAGATAGAATCGAACTCATTTTCCGTATTTTATATGTGAAACTTTGCTTTATATATCAATAACAAAAAAAAATATTTAATATTTAATAATCATTGCGGAACCCCGGGGGTTTTTTGATTTCATTGAGTTTTCTATGCTCAAATTCGGTCAAATATTGTTTTGTAAATATATATTGATTATCATACCAAAAATCACCAGGGACAACTGCGGTCATGTGTTTTGACATCCTATAATGTAATTTTGTTAATGCTTTATTTAAAAATAATTCTTCTGGGCAATACGCTGAATCATGTATTAATGGGATTCCTCTTTTTATAAATTCATCAATAAAAATACGACCACCATTAAAATCCAATTTAACGTACTCAAATATTAAATCTATAATAGCATCTGGAATTTGTTTTTTATTACATATGTTAATAATGGCAGACGCTGATGACATCGTATATTTATATATTTATTTTTTTATATATTTACTTTTTTTTCTTCCCTAAAAGTTTCTTAAGCCCACTAACGTTCATCATTGAGGATTCTTCACTTGGTGCGCTTGATGATTTATGGCCACGGCGTCTACCTTGCATGCGCGCCATTTTAGAAATTCCGGCTGAGCCTTTGTGCATTGCGCCTCCGACACTTCGTTTGTAAAGTTCTTCATCAATAACGCTGTGATGCTCGTCTTGTTGTTTAGTATCCAATACAATTTGTCTATCCAATACTGCCGTGAATATGCTACTGGAGCCGGTCTCGGTGACGAAATAGCCTGAATTTACGCACATTATGACCCCTTGTGGTTGGATTGAAAATGGAAACTGGTTTGTAAATGATGAGATGGTGATTTGTAGGTTAAATTGTCCAATACTGGAGTTGGATAAAAGAGGGTTCAAGCATAGGTATTTAGCAGGATTGATTACAATCATTGAACCCATAGTAGGAACCGTAACAGATGCTCCGCTTTGAATGGCATTTGCTTGGCCATTAAATGAATAAAATGACTGATGTGAGCCACTATCAATACTCATATTATATAGGTTAGTAATGTCGGCAGATGCAATAATACCGGATGTGTTATTCAAAGTGATTGAAACTGAGTTGACTTTTAGGAATGAATCAGTATATGACCAATTTTGTTGCTCAATGGGTACTCGAAGGGCAAAAACCAGCAAATTTGGTATTTGATTTAATTGGATGTTCTGAAATGCCACCGAACCGGATCCGCCAGATGCTACAACGGGAGAACTTGAAGCTGGTGAGATATAACGGCTATAATCCGTGTAGTTTGTCACACTACGAGTGCTTACTTTAGAATATTGCAAATCAGTCAATGTCAAGAAGTTAAATAATAGTCTGGCGTTCGTGAAGCCCAAGCCATTACTTGAAGGGTTGCCCAATGTAACTGCGGTAATATAACTGGTTAGCCCAGTTGAGCCTGAATTAACTGAGGAATTGCCAGTCGCCCATACCTTCTTGCATGCAGAATCGACGTTTAAAGTCATAGCCAAGTTGTTTACTCCAAGTAAACCAGCCTTGTTAAAATCTCGGTTAGTGAATGGCGCCAATGCTAGAAATGGTTCAGTTAGTCCCTTAAATGTAAGATAAATAGTCCATGTATCAGTGGTGGAGGTAGAAATAAGAGAGGTATTCGTAAGAACGCCAGCGATATAATGCTGTACGGTAATTGTTGCCGGATATGCACCGTTTGGGATTCTTGCATTATCATAACTGGCTTCATTGTATGATGCCATTGGGTTGGAGTTTGTAAGAATAGCGTCGGAATACATGCCCCAATATTCGTTAACATAATCAGGAGAGGTAGAATTCATTTTATCAAGTGAAGCGCAGTCTTCTAATAGTTTAATAAATGGTAAAATATCTTGCATGTTCGTGGATGATGTTGCGTTGTTGATTGTAAGGGATGCTGTTGTGATTAGAGATTGTAGCGGATAAGAATTAAGGGAATCCGTCAAACCATATTGAAAGGCCTGGGTTCCGGCTGGGACATTGCCCGCGGTAATAGTTAAATTAAGGTCAGATTTCCAGAGTACCCTGGCATCCGATACTATTGACTCAGATGGAATTTGGATGTTTGCCGTCAACGATGAGTTGCTAGCAGAGTTCCATGGGAATTGTTGATACGTACTTTGACTAGCCCCGTCAAAAACTCCAAATGTGAGGTCATTAGTCAAGTCGTTGATACGACTATCAGTTATTTTAATTCCTTCAATTTCGTGGGACATCTTTAAAAATTAATACTATCAAAAATGCTTTTATTATATATACTACGGCAAAAAAAAATAAATAATTATTAATTACTATTAATAGAAAATTCCAGCAATTAAATGAGTGGTTTTAAATGGGAGTGGGTTTTTCTTTTAAAAAAACCTAACTTCATAGACATGGTCGCGCCACTATTTAAAGCAATTGGCCGTAAGATGCCGACTGTAGACCTATACCAAAATTTAATATCAAAATTGTATAGAGCACAGTCAGAATTCAAACAAAATGTTTTATATTGCGCAGTTGGGTTATATGTTATACTTCTGTTATATTCAGAATTTTGAACTGAAAATTCAAGAAGAATAGGCTGAGTCAATGAATTATTAGGCGTTCGGATTATACCGCCTTCATAATATAGAGCAGGCGCTAAAGTCTGGCTTCTTACTATAGGTATTGTTTGTGAAGTTATGCAAATAGATGAAATCTGATCCCACAAGTTAGTGCTGTTTCTTTCTTGTAATAATATAGTTGCGGACGCTGGCACCGATATTGTAGTTATTGTTGCATTTGTTGCAATTAATTCAAAATAAGTATTTGCCCCTATAGCAACTCTGGACACTGGAAATGAGTAAAACAAATAATATAGTGCATTATTCATTAATATATTAATTGGAGTAGGTGCGGTGCTTTGATTGAATATTGTATCAATTTCTATACTGAATAAATCTGTAGTTGGGTCAAACTTGATAATCGGTGGATTTGTTGTAATTGGAATTGCTGGAGCCAATGCGATTAATTGGGTTAATGCCGTTGCGAATGCAGTATTTACTAATTGACAAAAATAATTATATGAAAAAATGCTATAATATCCAGTAGAAATATCTTGTACGCCATTTGGAAATGCGCTGGGCGGTAATGGCTCAACGGCGGTTGCGTTTTGTGGTACATACGTAATTGGTACTATAATATTGCTTGCGCCGTATGATAGCCCAACATCATAAATGGTTAAATTTGCATTTGATTGGTCTGGCTCAATTTGGACTTCCAAAAGTGGGGTATCAGTATTGTCTAAAGTGAACTGAACCACAGCGCCATAATACTCATTTGGATTAAATAAATATGGTATGGTTCTAGCCTCATTATATTCCGCAAATACTTTTGCATAATTAGAACTGCTACCGCTATTAATATTAGATACGACAACATCAAGATATACCACATCTGGCGATTCTTCCATTCCGTTTATGATTGTTGATACTTCTGTCAATGAAAAATTCTTATATATATAATTCATAATATATTTTATAATTATATATATACTTTCAACTTTGAAAACTTAAAGATGCCGAGAAAAGTTATTCCTAAAACGCCAACACAAATAGCGCGTCAAAATATTAAGTTATTAGAAGATGCTGACAAATTAGCAATCTCTAAAATAGATAATGCGCAATATAAAAAAATATTAACTGAACAAGAACGGCAACTTCATCATTATTTAATGCAATATACGAATCCAGACTATTTGCCAAAAAGTATAGAAAAAGAATATGAATTTCCGAAATACTTTTATTATACTGTTAATGGTAAAAATGGCATTGTGCATAAAAGAACCCGAACGGATAGCGCCATGTTCTCAAGATTTATGAAAAGTCCGGCAAAGAAGAAACAGGCCGAAGACCAGGGGCTATTTAAAAAGGCTACAATCATACCTATAACTAATATAATTAATGTTAAGGGCACAAATCCTAAAAAGGCTAAAACTCGGCAGCCGGCAACATATCCAGTAGAAGTAGATAGAGATCGCCCTATTAATACTGGAGCAATTCGCGCTCAAATTAACGAAATTTTAGAAGACCCAAGCGCATATGATGATGAGGATATTGCTTTACTTGAAGCATTTATTGAAGACATGGAATATAATGCTAAAATGGATAAAATGAGAGCAAAAAAACCCCGGGAAAGTCCAGGTGAGCAAATACATAAGTTAATTAAGAAATTACAACAAACTAAAGATGAGGATGAATACTTATCTATTGTCAAACAAATTAAAGAAATAGAAAAAACCATGTAGTCGAAATATAATATATCTATCTATATATATACAATCAAAATGCCGACGCCAATAAATAAAGATTTATATGAAGCGGTAAAAGAATATGCTGATATTGTTTATGCAAAGCCAAGCGCATATAAAAGTGGATTTATTGTTAAAATGTATAAAAAATTAGGAGGAACATATAAAGATGATAATGACAATGAAAAGGCGTTACAGCGCTGGTTCAAGGAAAATTGGAAAAACGTAGGCAATGGCGAATATCCAGTATATAGGCCAACTATAAGGGTAAATAAAAATACGCCACTAACTGTAAGCGAGATAGATAAAAAAAATTTAAAATCTCAAATTAAATTAAAGCAGCAAATAAGAGGGAGTCAAAATTTGCCGCCATTTAAAGCAAAAAAATAATATATGTTTAATTAGATAATTTACGGTAAAATAAAAATAATAAATATCATAGATAAATACAATGATGTAAAAAAGTAATAAGGATAAATACTGTAAATATATAACATAGATAAATAAAACATTGTAAAAAATACATAAAGCGTTAAATATACGGTAAAAATATCGATATTTTTACTTGTATTTATCTGCATAATACATATCTAATTATATTTTATATTAAAATTACAGTAATATATTTACTTACTTTTTTTACTGTAAATAATCTATAATATTTTATATTAGATAAATAAGCGTGCGTCGATTATATGTAGGTATTTGACGAGTTAAAAATCTATCAAAAAAATAAAATTACTTATGCATATAAATCTATAAATTTTGCCCATTTGGTTACGTCCATTTTGGCGGTTGTAATAAGTAGTTTTCAAGTCTATCGCAAATGATTTCTTTTTTGCGCTTATCTAATAGCCTATATTTAGTATATATTGCTTTTAATATTTTCAATCTCTTCACATCATTTGAGTCTATGACGCTAATACATGAAAATCCTTCATTAAATGTATTATATAATACAATATCTAATAATAGTCTGTTATATACGCTTATAACCCACATATCCGATAATAATTTTGGAATAGTTAATCTAATTCCACCATTAATACCTAAATAATCTTTTACAATATTCCATGCATCATCGCATAATTTATATTCTTTTACAATAGAACGTTCACACATTATATAAAATTGTATATTAATATTAATCTATAATTTTTCTGAGTATATTATATATATTTTATTTGTTTAATATGAAAAAAATTAAAATTAAAATTAGACTCTTTGGCTTGTATTATTTTCTGGCCTTGGTGATGGCGGTTCTCTTTCATCTAACTCAACTTCATGCTCTATATCCCTCTCACATTTTAAGATGCCACAGCACTCCACAGTTTTACATTTACTTTTATATAAAATTTTTATAATTGCTAATACTAATCCTATTCCTGAGGTGACAAGTAATGACAGGAAGACCTCTGACAATGCTTGCATTATATTTATATATTTTTATTTTTTTTTAATTCATTGCAATGATGGATAAAGTAAGAATGGGACTATATGAAATAGAACCAGCATTTACAACGGTTAGATCAACAAAGGTACTAGTGCCAGATGTACTTACAAAGTTGACATTAAATGTAAGGGGGTAAAAGATTGGCAGTGTAGCCTGTGGTGTATTATTAGTTATTACAAATGCACTTGAGGCACTTCCAACAAAATTGGGAATTTCAACACTTGTAAATGTATATCCATTTCCAGTTAAGATTGAACCTGGGTTTAGACCTGTAAGAACTACCATACCAATTCCTCCTGAATAGGTTGGACAAGTTAAAGTGCCTACTATGTTAACAGCATCAAAAGTGGAGGTTCCGCCAACAGATGTAGTAAATGTTGAAGCAGTAATACCATTATTTACCGAAACACCACTTGCCCCAGGAGTAAAAGTTGCATTGCCAGATGTACTACTTATTGTTAAACCAGAATTTGAAGCAGTAGATACAACAAAATTATTGCCGGCATTTGTTGTTATTGTTGGGTTATTGGTAGAACCATTGCCGTCTAAAATAAATTCTGTACTTGTAATACTACTATTACAAGTGCAATCACCAGTCATTAAAACAGCATTAAAAGTGGAGGTTCCGCCAGCAGATGTAGTAAATGTTGGGGCAGTAATACCACCATCCGCGGTAATAGTAGTATCACAATTTAAAACACCAGCTATGTTAACAGCATCAAAAGTTGATGTTCCGCCAACCGTTGTAGTAAATGTTTTAGCGTAAATGTTTGATGTTCCTGCCCCATTGAATACCCCATTTAGAGCATTTGCATTAGCTGGATTTAATATAGTTCTGTCGGACATTGTTTTTTGCTTGTTTGGGTAAAAATTTAAATAATCAAAATTTAACTTATTATATACTTTAGGGGATTTAATAATTCAAAAAAATAATTATTTATTATGTTACCCAGTTGCGATGTAGAAAAAGCAGGCAACATATGGCGGACTTACATTTACTCCAGTTAAATTGGAAATTGTATCGGTGGTTTGTATATCAGTACCAGTATTACCAATTATAACATTTGC
>Ga0181356_1000305_pt1 | contig 20734 bp, 18 predicted proteins | sample Fa13VDMM110SN_FD_130104 | JGI IMG/M metagenome (GOLD analysis project Ga0181356, IMG submission 130104) | Freshwater viral communities from Lake Michigan, USA - Fa13.VD.MM110.S.N | ecosystem: Environmental > Aquatic > Freshwater > Lake | place: USA: Michigan | collected 2013-09-24 | reverse complement strand
TGTCGCCTGCTTTCATGCCAGCTGCCTTGGCTTTTTGCACTGCCTGGGCAAACTCGTTGCCTTCGGTCTTGGTGCCTTGCGTATCTTCTTCGTCTCTGTATTGTTTTGAAATGACTGCGTATTCCTGTGGTGTCAGTTGGTGCACTTGTTTGTTGTGGGTGTTTTTTAACCAATCACGAAATCTATACTGAGCATCTATGCTGTCCGGTGCTTCCTGTACTGATTCTATTCCTCTTTGTACGTAATCTTGTTGCACCCACTCATTAAAATCTGCATCAACCATTAATTTTTCCATTTGGTCATCTGTTAATTCTGCGCCATCTGTGAATCGAGCACCTTGTAGGTCGAATATATTATCACCGGTATCTTGCATTTCGTATTCCACGGTTTTTAGGTCCACTTGTTTGCCATCAATCATGATAGATTCGCTAGACGCTTCCGCTACTGATTCTTGTCCCGCCATTGCTGGTTGCTGGCTCTTCATAAAATCTTTTTCATTCGCTGTCACTGCGTTGGTCAGTGCGCTGAGCTCTTCGGGGCTGTAATAATTGTTTGCTGCTGGCATTGAAAGCATTTTTAAAACATAATCTCTCACTGTTTGTCTTGCGCAGGCATCTGGTCCTTCTTGATCTGCTAAATCTCCCAACTGGTCGAATAGCTCATCATCACCAAATCCAAGAGCCTGGAGCGTTGACACAGAGTTGACTGCTTCGTTGCCCACTGGAAAGTGCTTGCTCATTAAATCTTTTATTTTACTAAACTTCTCTCCTGCATGGTCCTCATCCGGCAGCGAGCTAATGCCTTCGTTGACCCTGGCTTCTACTCTGTTCGCCCAATTTTCAAAAGGCTGTGCGGTATCTTCTTTTGTCTTGCCCTGTCTATCTTTCTTAGGAGCAAATTTTCCTGGATCTTGTCTGATTTCATCTGCATAGTTTGGATCTTGTTGCATCTTCTTGTAGTCATCGATATATCTTTTTGCCAGTTGTATTGCAATCTTTTTATTTTTGGTATAATTTTCATCTGGTTTAAAAAATGGTGCACCTTCATTGCCCATATCATCAGCAACCTGGCTTGCAAAGTTAGCTATTCTATCTTCTTCGTCATTTCTCGTGAGCATTCTGGAAGCAATATCTGATAAGATAGAACTTAGCATGGTATTCTTATTTGTGAATTTTGTTATCTTAAGCATTTTATCAGCGGTTGGATCCGCTCTTAAAACTAATTTCTTTTGTGGATTAGCAAGGAATGATTGTACCATTGCGGAATGATCAACCGGTGCGCTCATCTCTCCATCTTTGTCATCATATTCTTTCATGATCGAATGTATCAATGGCAGTGCTGATTCTACCTTGTCGTCGAGATGCTTCAACGTGAATTTTTCTCTTAGGCTGTTTCTCGTGGCATCATCTAATTCAGCGATAGTGGTAGGTTGAAAACTTTCTTTGGCTTTCATGTAGTGCGCTTGCTTGCTTAGATTTTTCACATATGTTCTCATGTTTTCTAATTTTAATTTACTCTTCTCTATAATTTCACCTGCCGAATTGTTTAACTGATCTTTATTAGTAGCATATCTAGAAAAACTATTGAGCTGAGCTATCTGTTCGCTCATCTTGATAATGTGCTTGCCGAAATCATCGTGTGGCACGCCACTATTAGCAACGTGTCGGGCCATTGCTCTTGCACCTGCCAAATGTTTCATTGGATATTTGAATCTTTCGCCCTGTTCGTTTTCTATGTAAAGACTATTAATTTGTCTACTTCTTGAGCCAGGCACGTTTTCGTCCACTGCCTGTGCGTGTCTAATAATAAGTCTAGTTTTATCTAGATTTTCATATGAAGACTTAGCAGTGCCCGTAAGACTTTCTGCTACTGTCATACCTGCTAATTTTGTTAATCTGTTAAGTTCTTCTGACATATTATCTTCTGTATTTACCGTTTGATTCACATCTGCAAGATTCTTAAAATCCTGCTGTGTAAGGCTGTTTTTTGTGATGTCTCTAACGTCAAATGTCACTTGGTGCTGCACTGCAAAATCTTTAAGTTCTTTAAGGAAACCATACCAGTTTGCTCTGGCCTCGTCATCTATCTTTTCAACCAATCCTCTGTTATAGAAAACTTTCATGTGTTTGCCGTCGGCTAAACTTATGCTCACTCTACCAAAATTGTCGGAATTCTCGCTAAATTCAAAATCAAAAAATACCGCTGATTTTGGGTCAGCAGTGACGTTGCCCTCGCTGTCCCCTAATTGAATGTTTGAAAATTTGCTGCGTATCTTGTTGAATAGATCCTGTGATGTTTTGGGCTTAATCATACTGTATTTATTAAGAACCTAGGCTAGCAAATACAGGCATTGGGGCAGTCCATTCTGTAGTTCTATCGGTCCATCTTTCAAATATTTTAGGGTCAAATGTGGCCAAAACCTGCATCATACGAGTCATCAATAGACAGGCACTCACAAGGTCATCGTGCTGCCCCGGTTTTCCCTTGTATGAAACCCCAGATGCCACGAAGTCTTTAAGCTCTGATATTAGTGGTTTGCTGTTGATTTTCATCTTGCCTGTTTCTACTAATTCTTTAAATTTAGCACATGCCGCTATCTTGTGTTTGGCAGTTGTGTTGAACCCCCTCCTAAATTTTCTACGATGTCCTTTCCTTATAGGCTCACTAATGAATTGACCATGTATGTTCTCTTCTCCTATGTCCATTACCCTCAACAGTGCCGCTTCACCCAACGTATTGTTCTCCATGCTGTAGTATATTGCAGGAGTCTCTGTGGGATTTTTTTCAACTATAGAATCGTAGATATGTTTGGTGCAGGCCTGCAGTATCCTGACCTGTTGATTGGCCGGTGTGGTGTTGTGGTGCCATTCTCCTATCTGTTCAAAACTAGGTAGCTCAAATATCTCAATGGCGGAGTAGTCTCCACCTGTGCCCAGGCTGGGATCTAGAGACACCATGTAGGCATTGCCTGGCGTGGGGGTCTTCCACCAACGCACCTGCCCCATATTCAATATAGGATCCTTGCCTTCTAACTCCACTAATTTTATGCTGGAGATCAGGGTCTCGTCAAAGATCAAGAATTCGCACTCATGCTCTCGACGGAATCTCTCCTCGCCTATCCTACTTTTCTCTTGGTCAGCCCAGGCCTGATCTCGGTCTGGATGTTCCGACCAGTGTGCCCTCATGGCATAGAAGCCATTGGTGCCCACAATTTTGTCCACCCCGTAGTCGTCAAATCTTTTGCAGGCCTCTTTCCAAATCAAAGCGAATTGATCCTCGTCCGAGTTAGGGGTTGAAGTGATCAAACACTTACCACCAGTCGAAAGTGTTGGTGACAGTGATGTCCAGAATTCCTTGGCCTTCTCCGGCGGTTGCACGAATGCGAACTCATCGCAATATATCAGAGAAAGAGACATACCCCTACCTGTGTTTTCTGTGGTAGTGGTTGCCATTATCTTGGATCCATTGTCAAATTCTATAGAGTTCCTGTTATACTGTGTGACACCTGCCTTGATCCACGCAGGCAACATCTCATAGGCATATCGCACCCTGCTCATGATGTCTGATGCTCCTTGGTATTTGTGTGCCGCGATCAGTATCTGTGAGTCAGGTTTGAACATGGCGTACCACAGCAGATAGCCAGACGCACAAGTGGTCTTGCCTGTTTGTCGTGGCAGCATGGCAATGCTGAATCTGTGGCTGTTGTAACTCTCGATCAATCTCTCCTGATATGGATAGGGACTGAAACGCATCTCGCCCTTGGTAGGATGCTGTATCCTCATGAATTCTTTCATGAAGTACAAAGGACCGGTCTTGGGGTCCATGCACTGCTCGAGCTTTAATACCTGCTCGGTGGTATATTTGTGTTTCTTATGAGCTTTTTTGACCTGCTCCGAATCTAATGATATATATGCCATGGCTATTATTTAAGTGTAAAATAACACACTACTACTATATAGATAATGGGTATTTGGTAAAATTAAGCTACGGTAAATGATGTCGCTGCTACCACAGTAGATCCACCAATATCAATAAAATTTGAACCAACAGTAGATCCATCGATGTTAGATGTTGCAATTCTTCTAACTCTTAATTGTATGTCATCAGCAGTGGCATTTTTATCCATTACTAAATGAATTGTACCTGCAGAGCTATTAGTAACAAAATAAGCCAGAGGATTAAGTTCTTTTACTATTTGTTCCACAGTTAAATCTATTGAAGAATCTTCATTCCTTAGATCCACTGCAACTGTGTCTAATTTTTTTACTGTTAATAAAAAAAGGTTAACATTGACAGCATATATTGTTCCTACTGCTGTGTCGTTTCCTGATACTCTTGATAATGATGCCATATATATTATTTACCTTCTTTGTCTTTGATAGCCTGCTTCATAGGCTCTGCTTTATTACCATCTTTGTCCACATCTAAGAAATCTGGTTTTGCTTTGGCAGCTTCTTGATATGTCTGTTTGAAACTCTCATACTGAGATCTTAGACTGTTTGATAATTGTTCTTCAGTGATCTCAGATTCGCCCATCTTGATTGCCATTGGATTGTCTCCACCGGCTGCCTTGATGTATGCGCCCTTGGCCTTGTGCAGGTCATCACCCGATGGCAAAACTGCTTTGATGTTGCTGACCTTTGGATCTGGTGTGTTGGAATATGTTTCGTCCGCTTGTGCGTCCGCAGGAACTTCCGCGGCTGGTTGATTGATCATGTTCTGGCTGACCGGTGTAACTCCTGCCAATTTTAATATTTGCATCATCATGGATGCCTCTTCTGGTGAATCTGTGGCAATCATTATTGACTCACTCATTTTATCTTTTTTCATTTTCTTTCCCTCGTGTGTTATGCCCAGTTGCTTTTCTATCTTTGCCATCTCCTCTTCAGTATCATCAGGATTGCCTGCATAGGCATTGGCCATTTGAGCGTTGTATTTCTGTTTTAGTTTTTCCAATTGTGATTCTAGTTCTTTTGTGTTGGTTGCATCTTCGTTCCCTACCGGTGCTTGTGTGTTTTCACCCTTGCTCACTGTGTAAACCCCCGCTGCCTGCATGAATCTTTCATGATCAAAATTTGGATTGAAATGTTGGAATATTGCTGAATGATGTTGAGCATACTCACCTCGTTTGGTGACATCGTCAATGTTTTTTAACATGTCAGCCACATATTGGAAATGTTGGCGTGTCATGGTTTCGCCCATTTCGCCTTCATTCTTTTCAACACCGTTGGTTGCCTCAACGCTCTTGATTGCGTCACCAACTTCGGCGTTTGGATTATTCTCTTGAATCTGTCTCAGTTTAGATAGTATGTCGATCATTTCCATAAAATTATTTTCCTGCTGGATCCGGGTTGCCTTTTACTGGACCTTTGTGCGCGGCCTGTATTGGTGAACCAGTATTTTTCTTGTCACCTTCATTCTTCGTCACTTCTTGCTCCACTTTTGGCTTGGCAGCGAATTCTATCTCTTTTCTTGCTTTCAATAATTCTTTCAACAAGCTCTGGTTTGCCTTGTCTCCGTACACCTCGTCCGCTTTGATCTTTGGAGCATCCTTGTACTCCACATCTTGTAATACGCTTTTGAATTCAGATGTTATTTTAACGTTCATGTCCGCTTGATATTGTTCGGTGGGATCATTCGGGGTCCTCACAACCACTTGATTGGCGTGCAATCTCATGCTGTCGGTAATCAATGCTTTCATTTCAAACACAGATGCCGGGTACATAGTGACTAATTCAAATATAGTGACTGCTTCATTTTTAATTCCTGGGAAGTCCAATGGGGTATTTTGTATTGGCGTTTTTTTTCCCTTAGATAGACTTTTTACTTCGTACTTGGCCAATGCTGATTCTAATTTTTTGCCAAAATCCTCGCTTAGATCACCAACTACCTTTACTTTATAGCTGTATTCCTTAGTTGACTCTAATAGATATTGTTTAAAATTTGACATAATGTAATATTTAGTCTTTTTTAAGCAGTTTCTTCATTAACTCATTACGGTCACTGATGATCATGCCCTCGCTTTCGACTGGTTCATTTATGTCATCATTTCCGCTCTTATCTATCTTGAGCTTTTTCAGCTGTAATTCTACCATTTTCAGCTTCTTATCGATTTTTTGTGATTTTGCATCTATAGCATTGCGCAACATGGAGCTAGCAACTTCAAAAATACGTCCAGAATATCTGCTGTCCACGTTCATGCCCAGGTCCATGAGATTCTTATAGCTCTCTTCTGCTTCCATGGCCAGTTTGTCCAACTCTAGGTCACTCAAATCTCCTAAGCCCTTGACCTGTGGCAGAGATGCTGCTATCTTGTCAAACTCTTGGTAAGTTTTTTCCAACGCTTTGGCTGTCTTGGGATCCACATTCTTGGGTATAGAGGGTTTGTCTTTGTCTTCTCGAGACTTTTCTTTGGCATCCACTTTAGCGAATGCTTCTTTTACATTTGGTAAATTTAGTATGTCTTCAAGTTTGCGTGTCATTGTAGATATTTACTTGCGTTTGCCCTGATGGAATAATTGTTCTTCGCTCAGCACTCGGAAAGTGATTCTATTTTGTCTAGCATATGCAGAAGCAGCCTCCCATTTGGCCCTGTTGATAATCACCTGTGTCTGTCGTCCAATACTTTTACCAGCTCGTTCCATAGTGGACTGGTTCATGGGTTTAACCTCCACTAGCTCGGCGTGTTTGGTGCCATTCTTATCCATATACACCACGAAGAAATCCGGCACGTATATTGTGTATTTGCCGGTGAGTGGATTTCGATAAGGTATCTTGATCGATTCGCTGGCCCACTGATACACGTTAGGGTGCTCATCACAAAGGCGCATGAATGAATGTTCCCACCCGCTCCTGTATGTTGGAGATTTGGTACCCACATACTTGGCAGGATTCTTCATCACGAATTTTCCTCTAGCAAATTTCATTTATGCTTTGATGTTTCTAGACACAATATCTCTGCTGGTTCTAGCACTCCGTACGCCCAATCTGCTGCTCTTGTATCTGTTGGCGTTCAACACCACAGTCAGCAATTCATTTAACTGAATAGCATCGGCTTTGTTCAGTATGTCTAGAATTTGTGTCACAGGAACAGAATCTATTTTGGCTTGCTGCAAGATAACATAAGCTGTCTCTTCGGCCGGTTGCCTATCAAACCCCCTCTTCACAAAGAAAGATACAGTGGTATCATAATCATTAGCGTTGAACTGAAAAGGTTCCACATACTGAGTTTTGGTCAGATCATCGATTGTTTTTTGTAATCTATCACTTTCTTTTTGCGGTAAATTAGTATAAAAGTCTGCCATTATAATCTCGCCCTCTCTGCAATAATATTCACTTCGTTGCCTGCTCGGTTAATTTTTATAAAACCATCTCCCACCAATTTCGTTGTGTCAGTTAATGCTCTATTTCTATATATATTTTTCACGTTATCAGCAGATGCCGTATATTCTACTTCGCTTTGATTTAGGGTCAAACCTTTTCTGGATCCAACCTGTTTGTAATAAATTCCTGCGGCAACCTTATCTCTGGCCGCTGCATTATTTTCTACCAAGTTGAAAGATTCTGAGGCAGAAAGATATATTCTATTATCAAGGCCCGGATTTGTAATAACCTTATTGTTTGGATTCTTTCCATTAGATAAACTTTTTGATCCTGCCAATGATGCAGCTACACCAGCGGCAGCAACTATACCTAGTGAAAAATTGCCCACGGGATTGGTTATTGTGCCCGCCTGTCTACCAATGTCAATAACTCCCTCTTTTACAATTCCTTTAAGTTCTTCCTTGATTGCTTGTTTGGCTTTGATTTTTTTAGCATTGTTATAGGTGTTGATCGCTCCAAGCACCGCCCCAAAATAATCACCCCGTCCGGCTTTTCCTATCACTGAACCGATTCCATCTACAATTCCACCAGGTCCAAATATGGATGTTGTTCCTCTTCCTAGCACACTTAGAGGAGATGGCTCTTTATCGTAATGTAATGTGGCAAAACCTGGTACAGAAACTCCATCCACACTGCCAGCGGTATATATAACGGTCTCGTAAAACAATTGCATAGTATTGGTCATAATCCCTTGCCCATCTGTTTGGTCCAGATTGTCATGGCTGAAAGAGCCAATGATTGGGTTTACTAGAGTGAATCCAGTGAATGTTTTTTTATGTAAAACAAATATTTGTACGGCCTTCAAAAAAGGTTTTCCTCTTTTTTGCGCATTGTCCATTCCGAACTGTGTAAGTATCTTCCTGTCCTTGTCATGATACATGTCATCCTTGGCCACATCGATCATGCCTGTGCCATTCACAGATTGCGAGTCGGCTATGTTGTATTCATAATAGGCCTTCCAGAAAGCATTGACTGTGTCTGCATGATCATCATGAAACACTATGTTTACTGGATTGTACTTTATTCTTGTGCCTACATAAACTTTTTTATTGTATTGTAATCTTTCCTCGATGTTCATGTCATATTTAGGTAACTCACAGGATTTTACTAACATGTCTAATTCTAACTGCTCTGCATTGCTGAAAGGCTTAGCGGGTATACTATTGTCTATGGTGAATTTCACGTGAAATAAAAATTTTTGTTTGGGAAGTAATTTAAAGTTGTCGTCTATGTATAATCTACTAGCGTGTTGGAAGTCCTTCATTCCCGGAAGACCGTCGCTAAAACCTTTTAAGAAATTATTAATGCTAGGCATACTCTATATTTATAGTCACAAAAAAAGCGCCGTTAAAGGCGCTCTTTTTGCTATAAACGAAATGTAAAATTATATGCCGCCGCCTGTGGATAGAGAACCGATAGTTCTTGTTACTGCTGTGCCGATTCCTGTGCCCTGCGGAGTTTGTACTGCGTTGTCGTATCTAATATTAAGTGTTATGGTTACTGGATCGCTGGTGTTGTAAGCCAATGTATTGTAGTTTACTGATTCAACGTAAGAGCCATAAAGTTCCCAAGTTTCTAGTATGCCAGGTGCCGAAGAGCCATTTCCCCCATCCAGCATTTCAATCCTAGTGGTGAATTTGTAATCAATACCAGCCGCTGCGGAAGCCTGTTCAAAGAAGTCAAATTGTTTCTGGATCTGTTCTCCTACCAATTTGCTTACTGAGTTATTGACATCATCTCTCAATGTCAAAGTGATTGGTTCCCAAGTGTGTTTGCCGGCTGCATAAACTCTAGAGTTGTACACATCTAATGTGACTGTGTCAAAAGTTAAATTTGGTCTGGTCACATCCATTACTTGTTTTGTAACTTCTGATCTTGGAGTTGATACTCCGAAGTTTTCAAGAACGACCCTAAAACGATATTGCAGTTTTGGCATCAACAAACCCTGTGACGCTGAACTTTGATCGTTGGCCAATGGTACTGTAAATTTACTTAATGTTGAAATTGCCATATATTATACTCCAAGTTTCGCTATTTCGCCCGTGTTTTTAATTCTCAACGGTATATAGATAAACTCTACCGATTTAACAGGCTCAATCGCTATGTCTACATATAGTTCGTTTCTATCGATTCTAGCAGCAGTGTTATTAGTTTCGTCACACACTACTAGGAAGTCATACAAAGCTCTCTGACCTACCAATTCTAACAGGAATGATTCAATAGCTGATTTGATTTCATTTCTCGTTAAAGTATCGTTGGGTTCAAATATAAAAGGTTTTCCTATTTTATCTAACTGTGTTCTTAGATACACAGTCAATCTTGAAACGTTGATTCTATCTAGTGCTGAACTCCCTGTGGCTTTAGTTAAGTTTCCAAAGTTCACAATACCAGTACCTGAGAAGAATGTAATTGGATTTATTTTTGCAGTGTGCATGCTGTCTCTCACAGATTCAGTCAATGATACCGTTTGGAATTCTCCTGTTGCGGAATCAATGTATCCTACAGCAGTAGCATTGTCAACGACACCTCTTCTTGTACCAGCCGGTGCAAACCATGGGAATCCCACGTTGTCATTGTTGGCCAACACTCTCAGGATCATGTGACTTGGTGGAACCACTATACTTTTTCCTGAATTGTCTGTGGTTCTTCCTGGAGGATAAAATACTCCCATGTATTCGCTTGAACTTACTAGACCATCTTCGCCATTATCTGAAGCCTTTGCACTGTTGTTGGCCCAGTTTGTAAGTGCCGTGGCTGTGCTGGCCAATCGTAATGGAGTGTCTCCTACTACAAAAGCAGTGTAGTTTCTGTCTGCATTCAGACTTATCATATCAGAAGTTACTTCTGTATATCCTGGACATGCAATGATGTTGAAACCTCTTTGGTCTTCTCTGATTGCTTGGTTGGTTCTAATCTCTGCCTTTAATTGTTGCACGACTACTTTTCTCACGGCTTTTCGACCGAAAGTGCCCGAACCATCTTCGTTGTTCGCGTTCTTGGTCACCCATCTGTCTTTGAAGTATGTTGACACACTCTCGTTGCTGCCAGCTGCGTATCTAGTATTACCCTTGCCGCTTGCTCCCGAACCTGGATACTTGGCAGTGCTAATGTGATTGTTTTTGTATTCTTTAACATTAAAACCAGATCTTCTTGTGTTCCATAGCATGATGCCTTTTGGAAATAGAGCTGAGTCCGGAGCATCTGGATCTAAGAACGTATCAGTTAATAGGTCCTTGATCGATGCAGCAACACCAACACCGCCTGCTGTGTTTGAATCTAGTCTAGTTGAGGCCTTGTTGTATCTTGCGTCAGCAAATAAGATACCATTTTCTGTGGTTTGATCTTTTTTATCGATCAATACAAAATCTGCACCGTCTGTTAGTGATGTGTCATATCTGTAAAGTTTCGGATAATTTTCTAGATCGCTTGAGTCAATCCATAAATCACCATTTCTCAATGCAGTGCCGTCGGACTGCGTGGTAGGTTTAGTTGCCGTGATCTGAGGACCATTTGGATCTGTTCTCATATCTTCCGAAGCGTTATAATAAGGAGAGGTACTGTGTCTGTATCCAACAAATGTACTGCCATTGTGTACAAGGATGTCTGCGTCAGTGTTGGTGTTGTACCACAAAGTTCCATCAGCTGGTTCATTGCTTGGAGCAGTGACTGAAGCTGTGTAAGATAAACGCTTGAAGTTTGTAGCCATCACTGTAGCAGGTTTTGTGGAATCCTCTGTGAATCCACCTGGTACAACGTATAAATTGTCAACTTTGGTAGAACTGTTTGCAGTGTATGAACCATAGTCATGTGCATTGGCAGAACCAAATCCAGCATTGGCAAGAGCCGTGCCAGAAGCAACGTCGAACATTCTGAACTCACCACCCTTGGTGTGTGTGATTTTTATAAAATTATCGGTTGTGATTTCAGCAACAAGATTCACAAATCCGGCTCCGTTTATCGCAGCAACAAAATCTGTGTTGGCTGTTCCTCCAAGTGTAACTGTCTCTGACTGTTCTTCTAGAGTTGATTGTCCCACTAGTGATTCAGCGATCTTGATTGAGTGGCCTGCTGTAAAGGTCGCTCCCGCAGTTTTAGATGTGATGACAGTTTTTCCACCTTCGTATCTAAACACTGTGAAGTCTCCTAGAGCGTCTGTGGTGTCTTCTGCATTACGTAAATTTTGCTCAGTGATATTAAATTGAGTGTATAACTTGCCTGCTGTGATTCCTAATCCGCCTTGGCTAGGATCTAACGCATAGATAGCTGCATGATTGTTCGCGTACAATGGAGCATCTACCACTGTGAATGATTTTGCAGCAGAGTTGTATAATTTTACAGAAATGTCAGCACCGGCATTTGGTGTTGTAGTCTTGAACCAAACAGAACCAGTTGGTTTGTTTTCTTCTGCTGTTTTCCATAATGGTCTGTTGATGTGTGAAGCTTGTAAAAATGTTGCAGTTCCACCGACAGCGGATTTCCATTCTGCGCTGCCCAGTTGCACCCAAGTGTTTGAAGCTGTTTTTTTGTAAATTTTATTTGTATTGTGCGTGTAGTTAATTGCATACTGTCCAAGGGTTCCGATCGATGTCAATGGAATGCCTGTGGCAACACCTCCCACTAGATCATCTACCGACGTGATGTTGATCGGAGTGATAGTGGTGAATGATTGATCTGTTGCTGACCATTCAAATATACCTGGCACTGTGGAAGTTACATCTAACCAATAAGTTCCATTGGTCGGTGCTGCTTCAGGAGCAGTTGCTGAGCTCACAAGTTGACCTAGATCAACATTGGCTCTCAATACGAAAGCTCTGTTGGCAATACCTAAGAATGAATATGCTGCTTGCAATCCATATTCGTTCAACTCATAACCATGTAGTGAATTGTTTGAGGCGTCTGTGTAAAATTTTGGATCCCCAAAAGTCTCTGTTAATTCTCTCTGAGAAGAGATCAAAAATACTGTATTTGCATTGGCAGATTTTGTGCCAGAAGCTATGGCTGTGCCTGCTCCGTTGGTCTTGTCTTGTGCAGTGGTCACAATTATTAAAGGTGTAGTGCCTGCGTCTGATGGTACGTAGAAACTTTCGTTTATTATTGTTACTTCTACGCCTGGTGATGTTAATGCCATTTTATAGTTCTCCTTGCAAGTGTAAACTAGACTTATTTATAGTAATGTAAGGTTTTTGTGACTTTATCTTAACATTTTTGGTGCCTATATAGGGCACGTAAATAACGTTATGAAAAGACCCTTGTGTAAAATCTGTAGGACCAAACCCCGAGCATATGGCTATCGCAAGGGGGTCAAAATATACTGGCGCAGCAAGTGCGACACCTGCATACGCAAGCAAAAAAATCTAAAAGTTAATGGCCCCACCCGTTGGTTCCTTTCGGGCTACCGTAAAAAAACTAGATGCGAGCTTTGTGGGTTCAAATCAATAAGCGAGCAGCAGATGGATGTGTTCCATGTAGACGGCAACAGGAATAACACAAGTGTGTATAATTTAAAGACCATTTGTGCGAACTGTCAAAGATTAAAAAGCACCCAAGATCTGGGATGGTTTATTGGTGATTTAGAAGTAGATGATTGATCATGTGGTCCACTTGTGTCTTCAAATCTGCCAAACTCCCTGAATTATCTATCTCATAATCAAATGTTTGCCCAATCCAATCCCACTCGCTTTGATGCACTGTTCTCTCACGCATCTCTTCCTTGGTAGGTATGGGTCCTCTTCTAATCAATACAACTTTGCCCTTTAGGCGTCTTATTGTGTCTATCTCATTTACGAATCTTGTGTCGCTGAGTACTATTTTTCCTCCGTTGTATCTAGCGATAAAAGAATCAATCCAAATGCTATCGTGGAAATGTCCACGCATAACTTCAGTGCCCCAGTATTGTAAAATGTATCTAGGCGTGATAGGCTTATTAAGTTTATCGCTCCAATACGGATCTATTCTTTCTCTCCACATGCGACTTTCTTGTGTGGCGCCTTCCAGCAATGATCTATCCCAACCGAATATAACGCTCACAGCGTCCTTCAATGACTTAGCAAAACTGTCTCTTTGATATCCGTGATTGCTAACCAAGAATTCGGACACAGTATCTTTGCCAGATCCTATTAATCCTACCAATCCTATCAGCATAGAACTATATTATAGGTTTTTTATTCTTTTTGCAATCTCTTGTTTGACTTTTTTTACAAAGTTTAATATTTGTTCACGCATCAGTGGCTTATCGGCCACTGTACTCATATTTTCCAATGCAGTAACTAGGTCCGCTAGTTCTTCGAAAGATAGATCTTCAATTTTTTTGATGCCTTTGTATGCCATAATCGGACATATTTAATCTGAAGTTTTAAATGATTAACCGATAATAAAACTGATTGGTTTTCCACCATCCATGTAATTATTAATTTCTTGATCTAATTTTTCCATCATAGCAGTGCCATCTTGTTTCAAACTATCGCCATTGAGTGTGGTTCCGCCCTGCGGGCCCGCGATGGTAGCAAATTTACTTCTTGCTTCTCCCAACATAATTTTGCAAATTGCTAGGGTATAATCTCTTACCCATGGTTTGGTATAGATATCATTAAGCAGAACTATATCTGGTCTATAATTATCGGTGTGTAGCAATACTCTCTCTCCGTCGACTCTAGGACGCTGAGTAATTGTTAAGGTATGGGTTGCGTTGTCATAATGGAACTGAATGAATGATCCAAACATTTTTCCTACTAATTCTTGATATGATGCAAAAGCATAATATGTGGCCAATCCACCCGCTGCCCCAGCCCTCAAAAGATATGTGTTGGTGTAGGCTAGGTTGAACGGTTCGAACAGCGTGCCTCCCTGTCCATCACTCCTGCTGCCTACTGTGGCCCTGCCGATTTCTCTCACGTTAATGATCTCATTTGGCAAAATATATTTGTTCTGATTTTGAACAAGATCTAAAAAGGCATAACTTTCTTCTACAGAGTTGTTGGATCTCTGTCTAAATCTGTTCACTGCTCTTTCCAGGGCTATTTGATAGTGTTTCGGGTCTAATTCCACCTCGATCATGCCATCTCCCAGCATGGTTTTTACGTAATCAAATACCTGCTGTTGTGCTGTTTGTAATTCTGACATACGTATATTTATTGTTAAAACTTTTTCCATAAATATGGCTATATGCCAAGATTGTCAATTTACAAGCCAGAAAAAGGCAACGATTACAAGTTTTTTGATCGCAATATGAATGAAATGTTTCAGGTGGGTGGAACTGATGTTTTCCTCCACAAATATATAGGAATATACGATCAAGGGGCAGAGAACACTAAAGATGGAGATGCAAGCCCATCACAGCCTCATTACAGTGGCAGTAATCTTAATGAAAGAACTATACAAGATCTGTTATTTTTGGAGAATAGAGACAGAAAATATGACAAGGACGTGTACGTGATCAGAGGTATATACAACGTCCAGGACACCGACTTTAATCTAAGCCAATTTGGCATGTTCCTACAAAATGACACATTATTCTTGACCGTACATTTGAATGATATCGTAGAAAGATTGGGGAGGAAGCCCATGAGCGGAGACGTGATAGAATTTCCTCATCTAAAGGATGAGTACAGTCTAGATGCCAGCATACCCATAGCACTAAAAAGGTTTTATGTAGTGGAAGATGTCAACAGATCTGCGGAAGGGTTCTCTCCCACATATTGGCCGCATTTATTGCGATTGAAATTAAAAACATTAGTAGACAGCCAAGAATTTCGTGATATCATAGGCGATGCTACCACTGCTGGATCTCTCGCTAGTTATATGAGCACCTTCAACAAAGAGAGAGAAATCAATGAAGCAATTATAAATCAAGCAGAAGTTGATGCCCCTAAATCTGGATTTAACTATAAACAATTTTATGTCACTCCTATAGATGAACGAGGAAATATAAGAGTTGACGGGGTAAACGATCAAGGACAAACTATATCAAGCGACAAGACCATCAATGCCGTGATCGATTCGCCTGCCAGCAGCCATTATGGATTTTACTATAATGGAGATGGCGTTCCGCCCAATGGACATGTGGCAGGGGCAGGCACCAGTTTTCCCACAGCCAATGTCAACAAGGGTGATTATTTTTTAAGATTAGATTTTTTACCCAACAGGCTTTTCCGATTTGATGGGGTGAGATGGGTCAAGGTTGAAGATGCTGTGAGATTAACTACAACCAATAATAATTCAAGGAGCACGTATAAGACTGGTTTTGTAAACAATGCTACCACTAGCACCATCAATGGATTGACAGTTGCACAGAGGCAATCATTGACCGATGCTCTTAAACCCAAGGCGGATAATTAATGCTTCATTTTTACGACGGCCAGATCAGGAAGTTCATGACTCAGTTCATCAGGGTGATGAGCAATTTTTCTATTGAATTGGGCAAAGGAAAAGACGGCACTGTGCAATTAAGGCAGGTTCCTGTGACCTATGGCGACATGACTCGACAAGTTGCCAACATCATCAGGAACAATAGCGAGAATGCACTACAGGCGGCTCCAAAGATTGCCTGTTATATCTCAGCACTTGAATATGACAGAGAAAGGATGCAAAATCCTTATCATATAGAAAAACAACATCTTAAAGAAAGAAATTATGACGCCGCCACAGACACCTACGAGAATACATTGGGTGCTGGGTATACCATAGAAAAAGTCATGCCAAGTCCATTTAGATTGACCGTGAAAGCTGACATTTATACTACTAACACTGACATGAAATTACAGATAATGGAGCAGATACTTTATCTTTTCAATCCAGATTTTGAGATACAGAAAAGTGACAACTACATCGATTGGACCAGTTTGAGCTACATTGAATTGAAAGACATCTCATTCAGTTCGAGGACTGTGCCTGTGGGAGCCGATGTTGAAATTGATATGGCGTCAATGACTTTCAGCATGCCTATTTGGTTGAGCCCACCAGTCAAGGTTTCTAAACTAGGAGTTATACAAAAGATTATAATGAGCGTGTATGACGACGATGGTGGTATTGCTAAAGGCTTGATCGACGGCACTCTCATATCAAAATCTTATATCACACCAAATAATTTTGCACTTTTATTAACCAGCAATCAATTGAGACTGTTAGGTAGCACGGGAACCAATGTGAAGTCTGGTGGAGATGGATTTTATACAGGAGCCAAGGAATCCACAACATTTGATCCCTTTGAAACATTTGGTCCGGCAATCAACTGGAACACATTATTGGAGCAATATGGTAAAATAACCAACGGGCTTAGCCAAATGAAACTCACGCAAGAAAACGGCAATGAAGTGGTAGGCACCATATCAACGTCACCGTTGGATGAGAGTATATTGTTGTTCAACATCGACGGTGACACCATACCAGCCAACACCATAGCTTCTGTGAACAAAATCATCAATCCATCGACCTTTGATGCGAGTGCCGTGCCCGCTAATGGTACTAGATTCCTGATCACGGAAAACATAGGTGACAGCACTCAATATTGGCAGACTGGCGCCGGTGTTTTGGATGCCCAAGTGAACGATATAATCCAATACAACAGCGCAACCAACACTTGGAGCATTGTTTGGGCTGCATCGGACTTTGACTCCACTGTGGAATATGTTACCAATCTTAACACAGGCATACAATACAAATACAATGGCACAAGTTGGGTCAAGAGCTATGAAGGCGTTTATATTGCAGGCCAGTGGACTATTGTGCTATAATAATCAAATGCAAGAAAACATCATATGTTCTGGTGCGTTGTTCTACGCAGTAAACACAAAAAGATTTTTATTTTTACAGCGTAATAATGATCGTACCCGTGGAATGTGGGGTTTAGTCGGGGGAAGAAACAAATACACCGAGAGTGCATTTGAAGGACTCAAGAGAGAAATACAAGAAGAGATAGGGACCACATCTGTGTTTAAAAAAGTAATTCCACTAGAACTGTTCACTAGCAATGATCAAAAGTTCTTTTTCAATACCTATGTAATCTGCGTGGCGGAGGAGTTCCTGCCAAAGTTAAACGGGGAACACAATTCTTATGCCTGGTGTGCATTTGAATGCTGGCCAAAAAATCTTCATGCGGGATTGAGGAACACCCTCAATAATAGATCAATAAAAGGAAAATTACAGACGATACTTGATCTAATTGTGTAAATCAGAATACATTTTTTGTAGAGCCGATCGGTCTATCCAAGGATACCAATAGGCGGTGACCATGTCGACGCATCGGTACACGTGATTCCAGTGACACTCCATCCATTCCATCTCGTAGGTGTATTCCTGCATGTTGCCCGCATTGGGCGCTATCTCTGTGTTGAGACTGCGAGGGTGTCCTGTTTGTGCAGACACAAAATTAGGAAAAAAGTCCATTGGATTGAACATACTGTAATTATCTAAAATAGCTCAATTATATTAGTTGCTTATTTCAAAAAAACTGTCCAGTGATGCTATCATGGCCAAAATCAACAGAGCCATCAGCATGATTACAGACGCTGCCGCATACATGGCCTCGTTTTTCTTGTAATGGTCTTTTACTTTTGCTTTAATTTTACTCAACCAGCGATTTTCGCATTCGTTGTACGGTTGCATTTTTTAATCCTCTATTACACACTGAGCCCGTTGCCGAGCTCAGTGGGTCGTTTTTTGGGTATTAGTTTTTAGCTACACCGTTGGTGAACATTGAATAGAACTTCTGGACGTTGTCCTGGAATTCCTTCACGTTCTTTTGCATGGTCTCAGGTTTGAAAGTTTCCTGTACCTTGTCATTGAACTTCTTCACGCTCTCCACTAATATTTGAGATTGCTCAGTGTAGTTCTGGCCGTTGGTTACGAAGTCATTGAACTTCTTGGCTGTGTCAATGATATCTTCTGCTGTGACTGCAGGTGCCTTGAATTCAGCAACCACTTGGTCGCCATCTTTCTTGAGGCTGTACTCGTACTCGGCTTGTTTGATTGTGTAGTTGAACTCTGCAATATTTTTTGCGAGCCCTAGTAGATCGGCACGTATTTCGTAGCCGCTTTTCGACTTGATAGTTGACATAATAAAAACTCCTTTCTGTGTGTGTGTTTGTGTTTTTCTTGTGTCAACTGTATTTATAACATAGAAACAGACATCTGTCAATATGCATGGTGAATTTGTGCGTTTTTACCGCTAATTTAAGGTTCTTTTGACTCTGGGTCTAGGCCAAACAGCACCCGAAGATGGTCTTGGTTTATAGTTTATTTTTGGAAAAACGCTGCCAGTGGCTTCACGTTCTTTCTTATAGAATAGATAGAGGTTTGGTGCTCCCTGCAAATTTTGTCCGTCAGTGGGCGTGCTTCCAGACACAGTCAACTGATCCGCTTTGGCTATGGCAGTGATGTAGGCCTTGGCCGCTTCCTGATTCATCTCTGGATATGTCTCCAATGCACAGGCGATTACCCCACACACCTGAGGGCTGGCCATGCTGGTCCCAGAATATTTTCCAACATAGTACGTAGTGCCACCTGGTGCTCGAGCTTCAGCTATGCCACTTGGCAGCGAACTAACAATGTACGTGCCGGGAGCCCATATGGTGCAGGCTGCTCCGCAATCGCTGAATAAAACTTTTTGATCTGGGTGCTTGGAGTCCACGGCTCCCACGGTGATAGCAGGCAGGTCATAAGTGCCGTAGGTAGTGTCGTCCATGGCAGTGGGACTGGTACCCCTCATGTAGTAATAGGGTGTGGCCACACTGGCTGGATATCTATTGGCCATTTCAAACGTGTTGTTCCAATCGGCGCCTCCTGGCGCTTCATGCTTCCAACGGCCATTGCCCGCGGCGCCCACCATGACTATGCCTTCATCATAGGCGTCCTCAAGGTCCGCATCCAGCAGCGCCACCCTGACAGGAATACGCTGGCCTGATATGAATCCATATTCGTTCAATGTCGCTGTCGAAAAACCACCACCGCTGACAGTCTTACGATTGTTGACCCCCGTCTGTATATCTATCTGTTTCTTGTTATTTTCGTAGAACGTCCATTCCATCACCATGCCGGGAGCACCCAAGGTGCCTGAAACTGCAGCATTTCCTTCGGTCCTCACCCTATAGGTCCTGTTAGGGGCAGTGCCTTCTGTGCCATAATATATCCTCTGCACGGAGTTGTCTGCGCAACTGTGCATGATCTTGGGCACAGGGGGATTGGATGCGCTCAGACTGGAGTATTGGTTGGAGCCTTCACCAAATGTCACATAGTGGTTGGTCCCGACGTAGATGGTGCTGTAGTCCGTGCCAATAAAATTTACGTTCCATGGAGGGGTCAATGCCCAGTATCCGTCATCGTTGTAACCACTAGTGGGTGTGGTAGATTCGGTCAAGCTGCCTGCGCCCAGCAGTGAGCTAGCCAATGAAGTCACTGTGGCTGCATCTGCTATAGTTGCGTCAGTGGGTATGGTTATTGACATGTCCAGTCCATAGACCCTGTTGCTGACGTCGTTGTTTGAAATCGTTGTGGCATATGTGATGGTATAAGTGCCCACTGTGGCGAGGGTTATCGTTTCGTCGATTAGATTGGTGGCGTTGCCCCCATCCGCGGATGCGGTAGGTCCCACTGTGAATGTTTCTACCACTGTGCTGTCATTTAGTCTCACTGTCACGCTTGTGGTCAGCGTGGTCACACCACTGCTGCCTCCCGCGGAGACGTCCATATTCAATGTCATTTGTGCATTGGCGGTGTCGGTGGCCACCGTGACTGCGTAGCTGTTTGCCGGTTGTGATACGGACGCAAATGTTGCTGAATAATTGTTAATCCTTGTCCACGCTGCGGGAGATGACACTATGCGAGAATCCGCTTGGTCCGCCGTGCCCGTGGTGGTGATCCTGTTGCCAGCATTTTCAAAATTTATCATGGTGGCCAATCTAGTGGAGGCCGTACACACTCCGCTGAATCCGGTATAGGTCGTGCTGCCTCCCGGTGCCTGGTATCTCGTGCCTCTGTAGGTGACCGCGGTGATATCGCTGAGTGACCATTCTCCTGGAAATATACTCATGCCCCAACTGTTGTTGCAGATTGTGGGATTCTTCCTGCCCGTGGCCCCGTTGACTGACTTGGTGGCATGGAATTGTCTCACATAGTCCATCACATATTCAAAAGTGGGGTATGCATTACCCGCGTCATAATAAATGTTATAGATGTTGGCACCCCTTGCCCAACCCTGCGTGTTGCCCGCCACTGTGCCCGTCACGTGAGTGGAATGGTTTCCTGTGCCATAAGTGTAGTTGCTGGGGGAAATGCCTCTCACGGCCTGGTCATGTTGGAACCAATTGTATTGATTTGTCCTATTGCTACCACTACTCCCATCTGCATTGCTGTTGTAGTC